>Ga0163109_10000541_pt1 | contig 30367 bp, 29 predicted proteins | sample CRUFie1St13metaG_FD_108704 | JGI IMG/M metagenome (GOLD analysis project Ga0163109, IMG submission 108704) | Marine microbial communities from the Costa Rica Dome - CRUD Field 142mm St13 metaG | ecosystem: Environmental > Aquatic > Marine > Oceanic > Photic zone | place: Costa Rica: the Eastern...
AATCAATTGTCGCGGGTCGGAATATTAAGAAAGGAGAAATCTTTACCCGTGATATTTTAGAATTTAAGCGACCAGGTATTGGCATTTCACCAATGCGAATAGATGAGATAGTTGGCCGTAAAGCACATAAAGATTTCATAGCAGATGAGCTTATCGTTGTGTGAAAAAGAATGTCAGAGAATAAAAAAAAGATTGCAATTGTTAGTGGAAGTCGTGCAGATTTCGGTCTCCTCCGGCCATTGTGCTACTTTTTCGAGACTCAAAAATCGGTTGAATTATGGGTGATCGCTACAGGCAGTCATTTTAGCAAACGACATGGTTACACTTTTAACGACATAGTGTCGGCAAATTTTTCTAATGTCTTCAGAATGAATCTTCATATCGAAGGCGATGCCGCAGGCGATATAAATAATTACATAGCGCGATCTATTACTAGAACAAATGAATTCCTCGCAGCACACAGAATTGACAGTCTCATAGTGCTCGGCGATCGTTATGAAATTTTGGGAGTGTGTATAGCCGCAGCAATTCACGGAATAGAAATTTCTCATATCCACGGTGGAGAAGTAACTACGGGCGCTTTCGATGAGTTCATCAGACACTCAATTACTAAAATGTCTTCATTGCATTTCACAGCACACCCCGAATACTCTAAGAGAGTAATTCAGCTCGGAGAGGATCCTCAAACGGTTTTTTTTGTGGGTGGCTTAGGTGCTGAGATCGTAAAAGATTTGCGCCCCAAGTTGCTAAGCAAGGAGGACTGTGAGGAGAAACTCAATCTCAAATTCAAGAAAAAGAATTTGTTAGTGACATTTCACCCGGAAACAAATAAAAGTGAGGGAACTCGAAGTGATTTTCTCACCCTTCTGAAAGTGTTGGATAAGTGTGATGATATCTGTTGTATTTTTTCATTACCGAATGCGGATACCGGATTCAAATTTTTTATCCAAGCGGTAAAAGAATTCGTGAAATTCCGAAATCAATCGAGTTATTACTATTTTTCTTTAGGCCATTTACGATATTTATCATTGATGCAATTTGTAGATGCAGTTATTGGTAATTCCTCGAGCGGTATTTTAGAAGTGCCGTCGTTTCAGATTCCAACAATCAACATTGGCTCTCGTCAAGATGGACGTGTGCGTTCAATATCTGTAATAGATACAGATACTAGTGAAAAGGGAATATCAGAGGCGATAGCAAAAGCCTACAGCCCAGCGTTTAAAGAGAGCATCGAGAATTGCGAAAATCCCTTCTTTAAGCAAGGAACAGTGCGTGAAATAGGAAGAATAATATTAAGTCAAGATTTTGAATCGAGACCGAAACGATTTTTCGATGTGTCCTTTACTAGTTGAGTCATGAGATGATCAGAATTACAAAAAATTCCAAACTTCTATAATTTAGGAAGGGAAGCTGAGGGATGCATCAACAAATGACGAGTTATTTTAACGCAAATGGTTGTACTTTCCGCTTCGGTGTCTCAATGATTAATAAGCGACAAATCGCAGTCTGGTCTTTATGCTGAATCAGGTTGCCGCATCTTTGATTGCCATAGGCATCTCGTCAAGCATCAGAGATGCAGCTAAGAAGTTAAATGAGTCACGCTTAAAAATTGTTTTAGTTATCAACGAAAAAAATTGTTTAGTTGGGACCGTTTGTGATGGCGATATAAGACGTGGTTTGCTAGCTGGTCTAGAAATGGATCAATGCGTCACGGCTATCATGAATCAGAGCCCCGTGTTTGTTGAGGCTGGGACACCCTCCTCCCAAATCCAAGCGTTAATGGCTTCCAAAAAGATACATCAAATCCCTGAAATTGACAGTGAGGGCGAGGTCAACGTCGTTCACATTTGGGATGATTTAAGTGTACTTGAGCCACTAGATAATAAAATGGTGATTATGGCCGGTGGACTAGGCTCTCGTCTCAGACCCTTGACGGATGATTGTCCGAAGCCAATGCTGAAAATAGCTGATACGCCTATTTTGGAACATATTATTCTCGCAGCAAAAGGTAAGGGGTTTAGGAGTTTCATAATTTCCCTTAACTATCTGGGCCATATGGTTACGGATTACTTCCAAAATGGCTCGCAATTAGGGGTTAATATTGAGTACTTGTTCGAAAGAGAGCCCTTAGGGACTATTGGGGCACTATCTCTTCTTGATGGAACAGGAGACTTGCCTTTAGTTGTGACAAATGGAGATATACTTACATCAATTGATTACCGAGCCTTGCTTGATTTTCATTCAAAGACCTCAGCAACTGCGACCCTAGCCGTCAGAGAACATGAGTGGCAAAATCCTTTTGGTGTTGTGACAACTGACGGAGTTGATTTAGTCGAGTTCGATGAAAAACCTATGCACAGATGTTATGTAAATGCGGGAATCTATGTAATTGAGCCTCACTCATTAAAATTGCTTAAACGAGGTGTCGCGTGTAGCGCACCTGAATTACTGACTAAGGTAAAAGCGACGGGTGAAGAGGTTAAAGTTTATGCAATGCACGAGCCTTGGTTAGACATTGGGAGGCCAGATGACCTTGAAAATGCTCAAAATGTTATAAATAGAATTTGGCAAAAGACATAGTATGCAAATGACGTTTAATTAGGTTGAAATTCATCACAAATGATGGTTTAGCACATTCAATAACGTTCACTAGCTGAAGACCCTATAGATACAATTAATCAAGAGCGAGCAGAAGTGCAAAAGTTTGCTAGGTTCCTAAATATGATATTGGATTTGTTTGTGATCACATCAGATGGTTTGTACATGGGAAATGAGGGTCTTGCTCATGTAAATTTAACAGAAGTTTATGGGTCATAAGCGACTACTCGTAATAGGTAATGGTAGCATTGCAAGGCGTCATGTTCGTTTATCGCGTCAGCTTTTGCCCGATGCAGATATTAAGGTCTTGAGGCATCGTTTGGATCGTGAGATCTCGCCACACGCCAGTGGCGCCCTCAATACCATCGACGAAGTTTCTGCTTTTGAACCTGAGTACGTGATAATAGCCAGTCCCGCTCCATGGCACGTTGAACATGCCAAGAGAATCCTCCGAAAAAATACGAACTTATTGATTGAAAAGCCACTATCAGATTTTGCGAATAAAGCAGTTGAATTATTGAGATTCTCTACAAAGCCTATTTTGGTGGGATACAACCTCCGGTTTTCGGAATCATTACAGTATTTTAGAAAACTTGTACATAAACGCCTAGTTGGAAATATTTTGACTGTTCGCTGCGAAGTTGGGCAGTATTTACCTTCGTGGCGGTTGGATACTCCTGTCGCTGATTCTGTTTCTGTATCTCGATCTCTTGGTGGTGGAGTATTACTGGAATTAAGCCATGAGATTGATTATCTCACTTGGATTTTTGGAGAGGCGTTGAGCGTCAATGCATCGCTATTAAAGCAAACGAATCTTGTTAATGATGTTGAAGATTTTGCTCATCTACTAATCACGAGTGACTGTAAGTTTGCTCTAAAGCCTCTGCCTATCTCATTACAAATGGATATGTATCGGCATGATGTAACAAGATATTGTTTGGCTATATGTGAGGATGGAAGTCTAAGGTGGGACGGGTTATCTGGAAAAGTTGAGCTATTCAAGCGAGGCAATACCCAGTCTAAGGTATTATTTGCTGAACCTACTCCGCATGAGAATACATATTTAGCTCAATTGGGGGTTTTATTTGGCAGCATGAAAAATAATGATGCGCCTGTTGCTACCGGAAAAGACGGTTTAGCTGTTCTCGAAGTCATCGAAGCGGCTCGTATTTCATCTGAAAGTGGGGGTAAAAACACCCAGGTTAACAGGTCGTCTATATGAATCCTTTAGCTTTTATCTTCGCAAGGGGAGGTTCTAAGGGATTGCCTGATAAAAACATTTTACCGTTATGCGGAAAACCGTTAATAGGTTGGTCCATAGAGCATGCCCTGAACGTCTGTAGTATTGATAGAGTGATCGTGTCAACAGATTCAGAGGAAATAGCGAGCATTGCCAAGCAGTTCGGGGCCGAAGTTCCGTTTCTCAGGCCATCTAAATTAGCATCCGATACGAGCCCCGAGATTCATTCTTGGAAGCACGCGTTAAATTTTCTTGCGACTCGAGAAGGTAAAATACCTGAATCAATGGTATCCATCCCGGCAACGGCCCCGCTCCGAAAAGTGACAGATATTGAAAGATGTATCGCCGAATATGAAGGGGGAAACGCCGATGTGGTTCTAACGATCGTTGAATCTGGCCGAAATCCATTTTTTAACATGGTCCAACCGAAGGTGGATGGAACATTTGAACTAGTTGGTTCTGACAGTTCTAAGATTTGCAGGCGCCAAGATGCTCCCGAAGTTTTTGATATAGCTACCGTAGCTTACGTTGCCAATACGTCTTTCATATTGAGTGCGGAGTCACTGTTTTCTGGCAGGGTTTCAGCCGTTACAATTTCGCGAGAAAATGCCTTAGATATTGACACGGCGCTCGACTTCCGAATTGCTGAATTACTGATGAGGGATCGGCTAACTCAAAATGATTGAGCGAAGATTCGGTTTGGTAACTCAAGGTGTTGACTTAATTGCTGACATGCCAAGTATTTATTCTCGAGAATAGTAAATCATGATTGATGTGAAGCTCCCTGATCTTACCAGCCATTGGATTGTAGTAACTGGTGGCAATGGTCACCTAGGGTCATCGTTCGTTAGGACTTTGTGCAACCTCAATGCCAATGTTCTGATAGTCGATAAGCAAGAGACAGCGCGGGACGATATAGCCAGTGATTCGGCTAGCCTCAAATCTGAAATATCGTATTACAAATGCGATTTAGAAATAGAAGAAGAAAGAACTTCTCTAGCAACCTTCATATCGTCCTCATTCGGTCGAGTGGACAGCTTGGTGAACAATGCCGCGTTTGTCGGCGATTCGAGTCTTGCAGGGTGGTCCGTTCCATTTGAAGAACAGTCTTTAAATTCTTGGAGGAAAGCTTTAGAGGTCAATGTCACCGCCCCATTTCATCTAAGCCAGTTACTGGCTCCGCTATTGTCAGAATCGGACGTTGGAACAATAGTAAATATCTCTTCGATTTACGCGCAGTATGGTCCTGATATGAGCATGTATAAGGGCACCGATATGAGTAATCCCCTAGCATATGGTGTAAGCAAAGCTGGACTGGAGCAGTTGACACGATCGTTAGCCACAGTCCTTTCTCCATTGATTCGGGTAAACGCAATATCGCCTGGCGGTATTTATAGAAACCAAGATGAGTTATTCGTCAAAAGATACGTTGAGAAAACCCCTCTCAAGAGAATGGCAGTGGAGGATGATTTGCAATGGGCCTTGATTTACCTATGCACCTCGATGTCTTCTCACGCGACCGGTCAAGTTCTCGCCATCGATGGAGGTTACGGTGTCTGGTGAAAGAATAAACCGGAGCCTCGTTCAAACAGGGTTGCAGGAAGACATAAGTTTTCCTTTGGTTTTTATCGATGGTATCACTCGGTGCGGTAAATCTTCGTTGAGTGGAATAGTACCGTCTTTGACAAATATGGAACATATACAATTCTCGACAATCCTTGAACTCATTATACCTGGTATGGCACTAGGAAAATTAGATCCAGATTACGCTCAATCGTTTGTGAGGATTTATTTGAACGAATTAAGTTATAATTTGACTCTCGGTCGAAATGTCAATTTTAGAAAATCGGACCAGACAGGAATACAGAATTATAAAGATCCTAAGATGTATTATTCCCGGTTAGAGAAAGCAGAAGGAATTGATGCTATTAGTAATTGTCGGTCGAGCGAGAATTCTATTCCATTTCAAACACACGATTTCCTAGTAAACTTTGACAAGCTGATTGAGTTAGAGCTCAAATTCAAAATGCTCTCTTTGTGGAGAGACCCTATAGATAATATTTACTCCTGGTGGACTAGGGGATGGGGCGAACGGTTTATGAATGGCGACCCATCTGCTTTTAAATTAATAGTGAAGATTTCTGAAGTAGAAAATTTTCCTTGGTATTGTGAGGGGAGTGATTTTAACGTAAGTGATTTGAACCCCATGGAACGTTGCGTCGTTATGGCAACTGATTTAATTCAGCGGGCTGTTGATTCCTATTTTGTGTGTAAATCAAAAGAAAAAATCCTTCCTTTATTTTTTGAAGATTTGTGTCGCGAGCCAGATGCAGTCATTAAATCTATCTGCAACTTTCTAGATGTTGAAACCACTGTTTATACCTCTGAGATGGTCTCAAAAGCCAGATTTCCAAGGGATATAACGCCCACTGAAAAAGTGAAGAAAATGGCGCAATTTGAAAGAAATGTAAGGCCAGATCTATTCGAGCGTCTGATGGATTATAACGACAAATATCAAGCGAACCGCTACGGATTGGTGTGATAATTTCGTGGAATTTGAATGCAGCTAGATGAGCCGTTTACTTTCAATACAAAAGCCCAAACACTGGTATATCTCCAAAATCGACTAGATAGTTCGACTATCCCCAGTGTCTGCGTTTTATCCGTAGGGAAGTGGGTTGAGGATCGTTCAGGTTGTCTTAATCTTATCAATGAGCATTTTAAAAACTCCATAGTGGTCCGATCATCGACGAGCTTTGAAGATAATCAGGTGAGTTCCGGAGCTGGCGAATTTGACTCCATCCTAAATGTGGATCCAAAAGACCAAGCAGCTGTCACGGAGGCCATTGAACGAGTGATACGGGCCTACAGCAAAAGGATAACGTCAGATTATTTACTCGGACAAGAAATCTTAATTCAAGATATGATTGCCGATGTATCCATGAGTGGGGTGGTATTCACACGTGAGGTAAAGACGGGATCCCCTTATTACGTTATAAATTATGACGATGTAACAGGAAGAACTGATACGGTCACAGCGGGTGAGGGCGAATATTCGAATCGAACCTTATATGTGTATAAACACTCAATAAGCTCCCTTAGATCTAAACGTTTTCAGAATTTGTTGGCCGCCATTGTCGAGCTAGAGACAAAACTTAAACGAACGGATTTGGATATAGAGTTTGCGTCGGACACGCACGATTTGATCTATATCCTTCAAGTGAGGCCAATCATTGGTTGTAACGCATTCCCCGATAGTTTTGATGTAAGACTTCGAGAGAAGCTTGATTGTCTTTCCGCCGATCTGGAGAAGAGATTTCGCCGAACCCCCGGTGTTTTTGGTGCAACGACCGTGTTCGGTCAGATGCCAGATTGGAACCCAGCTGAATTGTTGGGAAGAGTTCCTCGACCTCTTGCTATCTCTTTATACGAGTTACTTATAACCGATAAGGTATGGAGCAAGGCTCGCACCATAATGGGATATTCAGCGCCCCGATCCCAAAATTTAATGAGTATTTTTACAGGGCAACCATTCATTGATGTAAGGCTGAGCTTCAATTCTTTTTTGCCGCGAGGGTTGCCAAAAAGTATCTGTGAAACTCTTATCGATCACTGGGTTTCGGAACTAATAAAAAAACCAGAAAAACACGATAAAGTAGAGTTCGATATCGCTGTTACAGCTTTTGCTTTCGATATCGATTCTCGAGTAGATGAGCTCATAGGGCAGGCCCTGTCGCCCGATGAAAAGGTGATCTTCAAGAAATATCTGAGGAGACTAACTAAAAAATTAATTGACGGTTATGGTGAGGGTTCGATAGGGGAGGCCCTTGGAAAAATTCAAATTCTTAAGTCAAACAACGGTGTGCGCAATATAACGAACCTTACGCTCGAAAACCTGAACACATTTGTGTCTGAGGTAATTGAGTATGGGACGCTACCATTCGCGATATTAGCCCGGCACGCATTTATTGCGTCAACTATTTTGGCGTCTTTAACTAGAGAGAAGTTAGGCACAGCCACTGAAATACAGAATTTTCAATCTAGTGTTATTACAGTGGCTTCAGAATTAGTGGCGGATATGTCTAAGGTTTCGGAAGGGAGCCTGAATAGTGCTGATTTTTTTGAAACGTATGGACATTTAAGGCCAGGAACGTACGATATTTTGTCTCTAAGGTACGATCAACTTGACAACTTCTTCAGTCAGAAAAAAAAGTTGTCAGCCGCACATTTTGGCCGTGAGCCAATTTGTGCATTTAGTGATAGGTCCTTAAAGAAAATTGATCTTGCGCTGGAAAATATTGGCTGGGGTGATCTCAATTCAGGTTCATTGTTGAATTATTGTGCTGAAGCGATTAGGGCGCGCGAGTACTCCAAGTTTGTGTTCACAAAATCAGTGAGTGATATGCTTGAATTGATCGCGAATCAGGGCGCACTGATAGGTCTGTCTAGAGAAAGTTTATCATTTTTGCGGATCGACGAAATTGTTTTGAATGATCGAGAGTTGTCTTCCAAAAAGAATGAACTGATAAATAGATATCGCGACAGATCGATGGAGCACGAATTGAATGGGGCGATTAGGTTACCTATGATACTGCACGATGCTGAGGGGGCTTACGTCATCCCCTTTCAGGTCAGTCAGCCCAATTTTGTTACAAACAAAAGTGCTCGAGCTGAATTAGTTTTTCTGGCCAACGACAGTCAAGAAAAAGATATATCAGGCAAGATTGTACTTATCGAAAACGCGGATCCAGGATTTGATTGGATTTTTGCGCACGGTATCTCAGGCTTAATTACAAAATACGGAGGTGTCAACTCACATATGGCAATAAGATGCTCTGAATTTAATATACCCGCAGCTATTGGGTGTGGAGAGCAACGTTACGAAGTCTTGAGACAGCTAGAGGAATTAGAAATAGATTGTGAGCGCGGAATCCTGGGACCGACCCATGGAGCTTTATCATCATGGTAGTTTGGATCATCGGATTATCTGGTTGTGGCAAGACAACGCTAGCAAAAGAGGTCGTAAGACTCGCAAGAGAATTGAGCCAGGCAACTGTATTGCTCGACGGCGATGAAATTCGGGAACTCTTCGAGGATAATTTCGATCATTCGCTTGAAGGTCGGAAAGCTAACGCTGATCGTATTTGTCGCCTCTCACGGTTTCTGGAGCAGCAAGAGGTAAATGTTGTTTGTGCTATCTTGTCTTTATTCCCTGAGTCACGAAACTGGTGCAGAAAAAATTTAATTAATTACTATGAAGTATTTATTGATACCCCTATTCATGAGCTAATCCAACGAGACTCAAAAGGTTTATATCAACAATTCAACGAGGGTAATATACGCAACGTTGCTGGTCTTGATCTCGAATTTAAAAGGCCTGAGACGCCAGATCTGTTAATAAAAAATGACGGCACTTTAGACGATTTCTTATTAAATGCACCTCTGATATGTCAACAGCTGAATGGCGTAGTAAAATGAAGTATTTTTACAATTCCACAGATTTGATCGATGAGAGACAAGATTATATATACTCAAAATTTGAGGGCGAAGATTTCATAGAAGCCTATCTTGAGAATCGACTAAACAGCTTAAATCTGTCCTCGTATCAAGTAGAACCAATTGAGAACATTGAATTCCGAGTTGTGTGTGAGATGGAAAGATTTTTAAATTCGGATTGCGAGTCTCACAAAAAAAATGAAGCGGGTTTTTTATCTACAAAGCATTTTTTATTAAACATAGTAAGGTCATTTCTAATAGACAATGAAAAAGAAGCGATAAGTGACCTGGATCTTTTGATACACAGATTCGAGGTATCAAAAAAAATATATCCTTGGTATGAGAGTGCAGTGAAATCAGGGAGTGGTAACGACAGAGAATATTTATTGTATCTCCTTACAGGGTTGGTGTTGACCCATTCATATATTAAGACAGGAGACCTTCAACATCTCAGCACACTGCTAAAAATACTGGATACCGTTATCTCTATTAATCCACGGACAGAGCTAGATGATAAAGAATTCGATCTTTTTGAAGTGTTGGTTTTGAGTGAGATAAACCTGGTCGAAAGGTTGAATACTAAAACATGCTAAATTTCGACTTCATCGCGGCGGATACCTCGCGCTCGCGGATATATCTAAACGCGCTATATTTGGAAAATTTAAAACCTTCTCTGGTCGTTCTCATCCCTCCCAGCGCCAGGACTGTTGCAGGGATGGTGAGTCGAGACGATGAATATTTACTAGACGATCCTGAATGGCCAGAAGCAAAAGTTGACTTGAGGGTTGATCTAACGGAATTACTTGATTCGTTTGGCTATCGTTATATTTCGCTATCTGATTCAGATATTAACAATTCCAAGGCGGTGCAATATTTTGCAAGTTCGCAAACCGAGTTGTTTGTGTATTCTGGTTACGGCGGTTCCATTTTGAGAGCTCCGATCCTGTCCTTAGGTAAATTTTTTCTTCACGTTCATGGGGGGTTTCTGCCCGACTATCGCGGCAGTACCACTAATTATTACAGCATATTGAAAGAGCGGCGGATTGGCGCATCCTCAATTTTTCTGAAGCGGGATATTGATCAAGGACCCATAATAAATAGGCAGTATTTTCGACTACCGTCGAAGCTAGACAAATTGGATCATTTCTATGACTCCGCAGTCAGATCAAGAGTGCTAGTAGATACCCTGAAGCAGGTTGTCGACGGTTGGCCGGGCGGTATTGTTTGTGAAGAACAGGATCGCGAAAAAGGAAAGACCTACTACATCATTCATCCCGTTTTGAAGCATGTCGCAATTATGAAGCGTGAAGGTGGATAATTTAGTGGGGTCGATGATTCGGATTGGCATCACGATGAGGGTTGACGTTTGCCTCGAAGGCAAGGAGAGACGGGATTCGATTGACCAACGTTTGTTACGTTGGGTGCAGTCATTGGGAGGGCTTCCGTTCCCGACTCCAAATAATATTCGTTCAGTCTGTGAAGCAAAAGAGTGGTTGAACGGTTTGAGTTTAGATGCACTAATTTTATCTGGTGGGAATGATCTCGGTGACGCCCCGGAGAGAGATATTACAGAATTAAATTTATTGGAGGCTGCTAGAGAGTCGAAAATTCCTGTATTGGGGATCTGTCGTGGCATGCAGGTTATGGCGTCATTTTTTGGGGTTGGGGTTAAAGAATTGAGCAATCACGTAGGAACGCGGCATAATATTTACGGAGATTTACAAACAGAGGTTAACAGCTTTCATCGGTTTAGTATCGAAGCGTGTCCATCAGGATTTTCTGTATTGGCGGCTGACGACGTTGGCGCGATCGAGGCGATTAGACACAATACACTCCCTTGGGAAGCTTGGATGTGGCATCCCGAACGGGAGCCTGTTTTCCGACAACTTGAGCTGGATAGATTTTGCTCGTTGATTTCGCATTCCTCACATCCATGAAAGCAATAATACTCGCCGCAGGCGAAGGGAAGCGTCTGCGACCACACACTGAAGACATTCCCAAATGTCTAATTTCCATGAATGGTGCTCCGCTAATAAATCGCCAGTTATCAATGTTCGAGCACCTAGGGTATGAGGTACTCTTGGTTGCGGGCTGGCAGAGTCATCGACTGAAACAATTGGACGTAAGCATTATAGAAAACCCTAATTTCAGTGCCACCAACATGGTTGCGACACTCTATTGTGCAAGAGAATTTCTAAAAGGTAGGCAAATAATTACTTATGGCGATATCGCCTATTCTCCCGAAATTCTAGGGACCTTGCGGAACTCAGATGCAGACATTGCTACTGTTGTGGATCTGAACTGGAGAGAGTATTGGTCTCGGAGATCAGACAAGCCTCTCGACGATTTAGAGACAATGAGAATTAATGAAAAAAATTTAATCACTGAGTTAGGTGCAAGGCCCGGGTCATTAGACGAGATACAGGGGCAGTACATCGGACTTACCCAACTGAGTCAACGTGGATCAGCGGTACTGAAGAGTACGTTACAGGATTGCTATCGTATCGGTTTCGTAAATGGAAAGTCTTTTGAGGCCGCGTATTTTACCGACCTAATTCAAGAGATAATAAACCGCGGATATAATGTCGCTGCCATTAAAACCGAACAACCATGGATTGAGCTAGATACTGTCGAGGACCTTGAGTCTGATGTGAATGATTCGCGATTAGACGAAATTGATACCGAGATCATTGCGACTCTTAAGAAATGAAAATTCAAAATCTAAAATGGAAATGTGAAAATCGTCGAATCTTGGTGCTCGACGAACGTCATAGTACCACTTTTATTAAAAAGATGAATTTTGACCTCGAACAGATATTCTTCCTAAATATGCACTCACTTACGATTTATGTTTTGCCATTGGTGAAATTTGCTATAAAAAAATTAATTACGGTGGATTTCAGTATTAAAAATATTAAAGCACTGTATCTCCTGTCAATTATCGATGCTGTCAATCCTTCCTTCATTTTTTCTGCAGTTGATAATAATAAAAATTATTGGCTTCTAAAGAATTATTTTCCAGGTATAAAAGTTTTTTTATTTCAAAATGGTCTTCGAGGCATTGGTAGTTTGAAGACAAGGGAACATTTTTACCTGGAAGGAGAAAACCTGGAGGTAGATCACATTTTTGTTATGACAAAAAATGAAAAGCAGTGGTACGCCAAAAATAATTTAAAAGCTAAATACGTGCACGTATGTGGATCAATTAAGAATAATGAGATTGAAGTGAACTCTAAGGTCCAAGGTAGCACTCTGGTTTACTTGCTACAGTACAAACATCACGATTACCTTAAATCAGATCAACAGTTGTCGAGGTATCTAAATGCCAGCGGCGAATTTGTCTCCTATGAAGATATATACGGAAAAAATATCCTCATCCTTGAAGCCTTAGAGGACTTTTGCAAAAGAAATACGCTTGATTTCCAGATATTCGGTAGAGCTAAAGATCCCGAAACAGCTAGAGAGGAGCGTTCTTATCTGGAGCACTTGGGGTTCGGACATATCAGTTATAAATTCAAGACGACGGAGGTAGAGACTTATCAATATTTAGACCGAATGGCATTCATCGTTACGCTAAGTTCTACCCTTGGGCACGAAATGCTCAGCCGTGGGAGGCCTGTTTTTTTCTGGGGAGTCCGGCATTGGGCCGGTAAAGATCAGATATTCGGTTACGGTCAGTTTGGTGTAAGAGGCGAGTTTTGGACTATCGATTTGGATCTGGCTTCCGTAACGCCCCTTTTATCAAGATTTATTGCGTTCACTGCCTCTGATTGGTCTACGTTTTACGAGAAATACTCAGCTGCGATTCTTCCACTTGATTCCAAAAATATTCGTTTCAACCGAGCACTACAGAGAGCCATGTCCTGATGAGTTTTTTAGTGGATCCTTTATGTGTGGTGTAGCCGGGCTGTATTCGAACTGCGACTCCGCGAGGATAAAATTAGAGCGCATGCTGGATGCGCAATGGCGTCGAGGTCCAGATGGTAGTAGCAGTTTTCAGCAGGGTGATTTTTGCGCGGGGATGGTGCGGCTCGCTATAAATGATGTCGAGCACGGACAACAGCCGTTCTGGTGCTCTGAGCGCCGCTATATCTCGTTTTACAATGGTGAGATATATAACTCACCTTCGTTGAGAAAAGAGCTTACGAGGGATGGTATTCGATTCTTTACCTTTTCGGATGGTGAGGTCATCCCGCACCTTTACAAAAAGTTTGGTGATTCGTTTGTCCAGCACCTCGATGGGATGTTTGCTATCGTCCTGTTTGACACTTGGTCCAAGAATTTAGTTTTAGCTCGAGATCCTGAAGGCGAAAAGCCTCTGTATTTCCATTTAAGTTGCGACCAAAAACATCTTATTTTTTCGTCAGACCTGACGGGTTTGATGGAGAGCAAGCTCATTAGTCGCGAGTTAAATCTGCAGGCGATTTGGGATCAGCCAACTTTTCTTTGGGTCCCTGAGCCCGCGACCATCTATAAAGATGTTTTTACGGTTCCGCCGGGGGCGGTTTTAGTCTTTGACAAAGATAAAAACCTGATCAGTAAAGAAGTATTGCCAATCAATTCAGATACGCAAGACAAAGATGATGCTCCATCACCGGTAGATTACCAATTAGTTTATGACACGCTTTGCGATGCGGTGAAATCAAGAACATTGTCAAATGTTCCAGTTGGCACTTTTTTGAGTGGGGGACTTGATAGTTCTATCATTACAAAGCTGACCTGCGACGAACTAGGGCCAGTCAGTACATATAGCGTGGGCTTCGACGATATAGTTGACCCATACCATGGTGTTGCTGATGAGTCTGTGTATGCGGAAGAATTCGCCAGGTCATTGGGGTGTAAACACACTACGATTAAATTGACAGAGAAGGATGTTAGGGATCATTTAGATAGGTTTGTGATGGCAGCTGCTGAGCCCTTTGCGGTGTCCTCGGGCCTCGGAATACTCTCGGTAGCGCGGGCGGCAAGAAATGACGGGGTCAAGGTGTTACTCAGTGGAGACTGCGCTGATGAGCTCTTTGGAGGATACTCTTGGTATAGCCACTTGGAGCGACTGAGGACAAAAGATCGGAAAGTTCAGTTCCAAGATTCTGACCTATCTTTTCAAGATGTTGGCAGACCACTGGATAAAAAAATTGAGGTTATGCAACATTATTCGCCTCAAAGGAAAGCTTGGGCACTTCATTATTACGCGAGTGAAGAAGAAAAAAGATCTCTTTTTTCCGATGATTTGTTCAGCACTGTTTTATCATCACTGCGACATTTTGACGGTTTGCAGTCAGGAAGCGACATTCAACCCATCGACTTTATTCGACAGGATCGAAAGTTCTATCTTCGGAATGAGATGTTGAGGAAACTGGATCGCATGACTATGCGGTATTCGGTGGAGGGCAGGGTACCTTTTGCTGCGAAAAGTGTTGTGAGCCTGGCGGCTAGGCTCCCATATTCGCAGCTGATCACCAGCACTTCATTGAAGCATCTTTTACGAAAATCGTTCGAACACCAATTGCCCGAGAACATCATAAAACGTCCTAAGCATGGATTTAATATACCTATCGATCACTGGCTAAGGACTCAATGGGCGGATATGGTGGAGGAAACATTCGCGCCCTCCTCAAAGCTGAGCCAACTGGGTTATCTTTCAAGAAACTCGCTAACCATAGCGAAGCAGATGGTACAAAATGAAGCTCGATTAAATGGCCACACAATTTTTAGTTTTATTATATTGAATCGGTTTATGGAGTTGCATAATGTCGGTTGAGATCATTGCAGAGATAGGACAAAACCATAATGGGGATATGGCGGTCGCAAAGGACTTGATAGCAGCTGCCAAAGAGGCCGGTGCAGACGTTGCAAAATTTCAGGTATTTGATGCGCATGCGCTGTTTCCACAGGTCGGGAACGAATGGTTCGATTACAATTGCAAGGCAGAGCTTTCCAGAGATCAGGTCGAGTTATTAGCCGACGAGTGTAATCGTTTGGGTATAGAGTTTATGGCGTCTGTCTTTGATCAAGAAAGGTTAGGTTGGGTAGATGAAATAGCGGGGGTATGTCGGCACAAAATTGCCTCACGATCGATTCAAGACATGGCACTAATTGATGCGATAATAAGAACTGGGAAGTCAGTGATTATTTCTTTAGGTATGTGGGATCGCGTCGAGCTTCCTGATTTTGTCTCAACTGGCTCAATCGATTACCTGTACTGTATTTCAGATTACCCCACAGCGCTTGAAAATTTACAGATACAAATAATTGATTTTAATGAATATTCTGGCTTTAGTGACCATACTATTGGGCTCACTGCCGCGAAGACAGCGATAGTGAGGGGCGCTCGTTTGATAGAAAAACATTTTACTCTAGACGTTGATATGTATGGTCCTGATCATCGGGGGAGTATGACGCCGGAAGATCTCAAAAGCCTGGTTGAGTTTAAGGATGATTTTGAAAAAATTGGAAGAAATATTGCTCCTTTTCGGGATAAATAATGAGAGATAATGTTTTAAAGCAACTTGAAGAATTCGTATCGAGTGTGCCTGATAATAATTATTCGAAGACAATTGCAGCGATTTCGCTATTTGACTTTATGGATATTATGCGGGGAGACAATTATCCAATCGATTGGCTCGATAGGCTGACTGGTTCCTTAAAGCATATCCACGACGGACTTTTAGCCCAGGAACAAACAATTTTATTTGGCGATTTCGAATTTTCTTGTACTGATGATAGTTACCAAGATATCGCTCAACAAACTGGTGAGGTTTATTTTAAACTGTGGCATAGATTCGACAGCGTCGAATATTTTGAAAAGACCACTGAGGCACTGAACACCAGATTTCAACTTAATAAGATCGATCACTTTCGAGATAAGGCAGTGCTAGATGCAGGATGTGGGGGTGGCCGTTATACGCAGGCTCTAAAAGCGCTCGGATCAGCTACAGTTACAGGGGTTGATATCAGCCCAAACTCTATCGAATTTGCAGAACGCCAAAACAGATATGCAGATGTTGTCCAATATGTGACTGGTTCGGTGTTGGACCTGCCATTTGATGATGATAGCTTTGAGTTCGGATTTAGTAATGGAGTGTTGCATCATACGACGGATACCCTGAAGGGATTAACTGAATTGTCCAGGGTTTTACAGAAGGGATCGCACTGCTGGCTTTATCTCTACGGGGGGGTTGATTCATTTTTCTGGGATACAGTTGATTTTTGCAGGAAACTTTTGACGGATATCCCTGAGGAGTTTTGTGTCAACGTCATGCAAGTGCTCGGGTATACGCCTGGCCGCATATTCCACCGAAACGATTTCTTCTATGCGCCTATTCACAGGCGTTATCGTGAAATTGAGGTTTTAGAAATGTTAACTGATGCGGGCTTTGGCGACATAGAAAGACTTCAACGAGGGGTTCAGTACGACTGGGACGAGATAATGCATCAGAAACCGACATTAGATCGATATTGGTTCGGTGAGGGTGAGATGCGTTTTTTAATCAAAAATAAGTAGTTATCTAATAGTCTAATAAAGGTCATCGACGTGTGCGAAAGGATCCCAATTGATTTTATCCATATCGGGTTGCACCGCACGGGCTCAACTTTTCTTCAAAAGAAAATTTTCTCTGAAGTAGGCGACGTAAAAATTTTACAATTTAACAATCAGAAAGTACTAAGAAATGAATTCGATGACTTAATTCTGATTCCCCCACCATTTTTCGATGACGGTCCGGTATTTCAACGTATTCGCAGCGGTTTCCTTGAGAATGAATTTCGAGGCCTTAGCGCAGAAGGCTTGTCTGGAATGAACCAGGGCTATTTTTCTGGATCACAGTTAGCCTTCATTTGTGAAAGATTACATAAGCTCTTTGAGCCAAGAAAAATATTGATTATCGTGAGGAGTCATCGGTCTTATCTCATCTCAAACTACATAGCCGACATCAGGCACGGTAGTACGCTAGAATTTCCATCTTGGGTCGCTCGGAGAGCAGAGAATAGGGAGCTGGGCTTTTGTAAGTTTGCTCCACTGGTAAAGCTTTACATGGACGCTTTTGGTGTTTCGAAGGTCAAGGTAATCCCGTTCGAAACCATGATTACTGAAGACGCTATCCAACAGTTTTTGAAAGAATTTGACTACAGCTTAAAAGGGTCGGAGCGCTTATGGTCGACGCCTGAAAATCGATCACATGCAAACGTAGTAGGACTCAATATTTTGTTAAACAAGTTTATGAAAACGAAATTAAATTCCGGGTCAACTGTCGGATTATATAGTGATCTATCTGTATATAATTTTAGTCGAAATCACGTGATACCTTTTGTTTCGCGACTAGTGAAATCAATCAGTAGTAAAGCAACGGAACAATTTGATTGTGATTCAGCTTTACTCGACATGTTTGTTAAAGATACTCAGGAGCTGTCAGATATTACCCGGATTGATTTTTCTGAACTAGGGTACCCATTTAAATGATTGGCAAATATCCACTGGTTACGATTTATATCGTAAATCATAATTATGAGAAATATTTAGAAGAATCTATTCAAAGTTGTGTTGATCAAACCTTTAAAGATTTTGAGGTCTTGATTATAAATAATTCACCTTGTCATGAGTCAGAAAAAATAATAGGAAAATATTTAAATCTTGACTACGTCAGAACTTTCATTGGTATAGATACAAGCCTCATATCGGCGGCAAATTTAGCTCTCCGTGAAAGTCGAGGTAAATATATTATGCGCCTCGACGCAGACGACTTTTTGCATGCTGATGCTTTGCTGGTGATGACAGCTGAAATTCAAAAAGAACAACAAACAAAAATTGTTTTTCCAGATTATTTTAACGTTGATAGTGAGGGGAATATCCTCTCAATCATGCAACGAATAGATTTCCAGGATGACGATATATTAAAAGATCTTGTCGCACATGGCGCCTGCACATTATTTGAAAAAGAGGCTCTTCTAGACAAGGGAGGTTACGATAGCGATCTCGAGTGCCAGGATGGTTTCGATTTGTGGATGAAAGTTGCCTTGGATAATCAAGTAAGGAACGTCAATCTGCCATTATTTTATTATCGACAACATCCTGAAAGTTTAAGTACAAACCCAAATAGGCTTCTTGAGGCGAGGATTAGTGTTTTGACCAAGCGTCAAAACCAAAAAAATGATACGGAAAGTGGGTCGACCGTTGCAATTTTGCCGAATTTAGGAAAATTTGGCGTGAATAATTTCTGCAATGAGACACTGGGTGACCGTTTACTAGTGTTCCGTTGCATCGATCAACTGCTCCTGTCTAAACACGTAGATTCAATAGTTTTCAGTACGCCGGATACAGAACTTGCCGATACCGTGAGGGGCGAGTTTGGTGAGACTGTGGATATACACTTGAGAGCTTTTGGTGGGCAGCTTGTCGGCGATCATTCGCTGACCGAGTGTTTACGCCAATGTATCCAGGAAATTGGTTATGGTGATTATAAGAATGCCTTTATCGCCAACGCACATTCCCCTTTTATAGATAATAAACACATTGACGCAGCGATTCTTGTATTCAAACAATTCAATGTAGATTACGTTATCGCTGTGAAACAGGTCACTGAAAATCACTATGTTCATCGAGGTCTCGGGATGGAGTCGATAGGTAACAACTCATATTTATCATCTGTTGATAAGGAATTTGAGCGCTTTTATAAGCAAATCCCCGGGGTATTCGCGCTGAGTATTGATAGACTCATGGAATCAAAAAATCTTCTTGATGGGACGGTTGGACATATTTTAGTTGACGACCAGGCCGCATCAACCATCAAAACCCCCTTTGATTTGAAGATTGCCAAAATGATATTAGACCAGGGCGCAGGCTGAAATGAATCGGTATGGTAAATCCTATGGCGGTATCAAGGGGATAAAGGCTCACTTTTTGGAAAACAACAGTAACCATCTAGCGAGCCAGATAGAGGTAGCGAAAAGGTATTGTGAATGTCCTGTGCGTACGCACTGTAAAATCTGCGAGCACAAAATTCAATTTGAAAACTCCTTAACTAAACACTCTGTCCCATATGATCTCTGTAACTTTTGCGGGCACCTAAATGGAGGTCATGTTGAAACGCCAGAGTTTTTGGATCTTCTCTATCGAGACAATCTGCTCGGCTATGCAAACGAATATTCGTCTAGCGAGCAAGAAAGCTACGATCAGCGAGTAGAGGCAATTTATAGGGCTAAAGCTGAGTACCTTATCGAAATCTTATCAAATAATGCGAATTTTGTTCTAGAAGATGCCGGTCTACTGGATGTTGGCGCAGGTGCAGGATATTTCCTAAATGCGCTGGCAAAAGTAGGTTTTACGAATCGTCGTGGGATTGAGGTCTCGAGGGATCTAGTAGGCTATGGCAACCAATATGGTAAAACTGTGATCGAACAGATTGCATCCGAAGATTTAATAAGTTCCATAGGCCGCACGGATTGTAGTGTGGTGTCTATGATAGGCGTATTGGAGCATGTGCAAAATCCATTGGAGGTTCTTGAAGCGGTAACACGTAACAAATATGTCAAATATCTATATCTTTCGGTGCCACTTTTTTCGCTTACTGTATTTACGGAGAATATTTTTGAAAATGTTGCGCAGCGGCACCTGTGTGGGGGTCATACTCATTTGTTTAGTGATTCCTCAATTGATTATTTGATAAAACGATTTCAACTGAACGAACTTGGACGGTGGTACTTTGGCACAGATATCGCTGATCTCATTCGGTCATATCAGGTAGAACTAGCTCAAAAAAACTTGAACGAAAATCTTCAATCAGTATTCAGGCTGAAGCTTGAGAGTATGTTAGACGAGCTCCAACTGGTGGTCGATAAAAAGCACTTTGGATCCGAAATACACCTCGTCTTAGCGAAAGAATGCGCGAGTTAGTAATCACCCCATCGTTCTCTCAAGGGGCTAATAGCCAACTATATTTGGCCAGCTTTTCGCTTCGACCTAATGATCTCCGTAGATATATTTACGGTGGTCTTGATCATTCGATTTGCTTTGAAAGCAAATGTTTTGACGAAGGATTTCGTGCCGAACTGTCTAATCACGCCGAGGTCTTGGTAGATAGGCTAATTAAAAAAAAATCAGAATCACTCAATGAAACGCATGCAACCAATTTTTCCGTCAGATACTGGAGGATATTACTTGGGCCTTGGGTTCATCAATTTGTCCATCAGCTGATTCTGTTTGACCGTATACTTCAGTTCGGCATCGGGCGTAGCAACAGTGAGACTTTGTTGGTGCAGACTATTTACCCTGCCCAATGGCCTCAGTTTCAAACAACGCTCGATGCGATTACAGCCTCCAAACATGATTTCTTTATCCAGGTACTTTTTTCATTTATTTTAAAATCACGATACCGTGACAAATTCGTTCACCGTGATGTCTCTTCCGATCTATCAAGTTACGATTCCTCCAAGACCACGCGCGAGAGTTTTATTACTTCGTTCCGGGAAATACTTTCTAAATTTATTTTATTTATCTCATCCAAGATCCGGGGAGATCTTTTATTGGCATCCGAAGTACCTGAGAATAAGATAATCGATTTTAAATTGTGGTGGGCTTCGAACTTTCGCTGGGTGCCTGACTTTATTACCGACCGATCTTATATGGGATTTCAGGCCACAACTCCCCGTTTCCGTGGCGAAGAGATAACCCAAACTAATGACGATTTTGATTTGATAGATGTGGCATTTGATTACTTTGTTCCATCAGTTTTTGTAGAACATTATGATTCATTTAGGTCATTCGCTGTTGATTCCGTGCCTATGCCGGCCGTGCGAGGGGTTATTGGATCCACAAGTTGGTACTATCGTGAGCGTTTTAAGTTTATAGCTGCCGAAGTTTGCGAGTCTGGAGGACGCTCGATTGGAGTCCAGCATGGGGGCAATTACGGGCTACAAAAAAATCATCCGATCCTGAGGAGGGAAGTTTTAGATCGTGATATGTACGTTACATGGGGCTGGACAAAGGTTTCGGCCCTAAACGATCTAAGGTCTGAAATTATAGCTCTTCCCTCCCTCAAACTGTGTGGAACAAGGCCGCGTGCAAAAGCTCATAATTATGGAAATAAAATCTTGTTTGCAGGTTCTGAGATGCCAAGGTTTCCTAGATGGATCGGCAAAGACGATTTCGAAATATTCCGTAACAGATTGATGTCCCAGAATCAGTTTTTCGAGACGCTTGGTATTGAATTTAGGAGGTCTTGTGTATTTCGAGGTAATCCAAGGCAGTTTGGGTGGGGTCAGATCGACGAATTGAATGAGAGGTTTCCCGAGTTAACGATCGATGATCATAAATATGGTTTCCAGGCTGCTCTTGATTCGACAGATGTATTTTGCACAAACAATTTGTCAACAACCTACGCGGAAGCGCTGTATCGTAACATTCCTACAGTATTATTCTGGCGAGACTCGGAAATAACGATTGAGGATGACGCAATAGATGCTTTCCGGCTCTTACGCGATGCGGGAGTCTTAGTAAACGACGGCAGAGAGGCCGGTGAATTTCTCAATAGTTCTATGGATAATATTACGGCTTGGTGGTGGAGCGATAGCATACAAGATGCCCGTCGGAGCTTCTGTGAAAGTTATCTTCAAGCGTCAAATACTACTGTCTCTGATTGGTTAAAAACGATTTAGGGTTAATATGAATGTGGCAATCATAATAGCTGCGCGCTTAGATTCTAGTCGGTTACCGGGTAAAGCATTGTTGGATATTTCAGGAAGACCAGCGCTTGGTCTATTGTTGGAACGGTTGCGACAATCGGAATCTGGTGATGACATCATCGTCGCCACTTCTGACCGGGAAACTGATGACCCGATTGCTGAGTTGGCGCACAACTATAATGCGCGATGTTTCCGAGGAAATTCCGTCGATCTCATTGATCGTTACGCGAATGCGATGGATTACTTCGACATCGATATTGCTGTAAGAGTAACCGCGGATTGTCCGTTCGTTAACGGGAATATTGTCAGCATGGCTATCCGAGAGTTTATTTTAGAGCGGAAAAAACAAGAAAGGTTATTGGTGACGACCAAGGGCATAATGCCCGTTGGTCTAGACGTTGAAGTATTCGATAGAGAGTCTCTCGCGTTCCTTCAAAAACGATCAGATTTGTCTGATCAGCACAGAGAACACCTCACCTTGTACATGTACCAGCGCCCCGACCTATTCAACACCATGACAGTTCCAAAAAATTGCAATTCTATTGTCTCATCGGTGCATTACACACTTGACACGCAGGAGGATTTGGATCGTTTGAGGATGATAGGGCAAAAAATTGAGACTTTAGATGACTCAATTCGTATCATGACTACGAATACGTAGTGGAGGTGTAAACTTGGGATCTGTAAAAAAGATGTTGGCTAAAGTTGAGCTGCCATCGCGCGAAACACACCACTCGAGAATGTTTATTGACCTGGCGGAGAATATACATATCCATCATCGTGAATACCGCACAGTATTTGCGCTTGATGAATATTTCGAATACGTTGATATTCTCAACAAATCCACCGATGACGTTCGCACATTTCTGAGTAACAACCCACACTATCGTGAAAGGGAGTACCCGACGACAATCATGGTCGGTGGTGGTCGGGCGCAACAACTGAGATTTCTCTCCAATTCACCAAAACCCAATAAAAGTTTCTACTACGATGGTGAGATGGCGGTTGAATTGCAGGATGAATTTGTAACAGATGAGATTCACATCCATTACCGCGATTTTAGAATCGCGATGGATAGGAGTCGTTTCGCCGCTTTTGCTAATTGTATAAATGCTGCTTCCGAAGAATTGAGCTCTTATCTCGAGGAAAGCGAATACACAAGAGAGTTCCATCCAGACAGAGTTGTGGAGGAATTCAATGATAGAGACTCTAAAAATACATACTCTTGGCTGGGTGTTGAGACCATTCCCTTGAATTCCATTGGGTCAAATTGGTATGACGATTTACTCAAAGAATTTAAACCGAACCGTAAGTTCATTGAACATCTTGTCTCAAACATTCGAGAAGGTAACCCAATAGCTCCGGTCATTTTATGCCGCGATAAAGATCCAGAAAAATATTTAATTGTTGATGGTCATCATCGAGTTTATGCCGCTCTCAAAGCTGAATCTACAAACATTTCTAGTATCGTTTTAGACATGGGATTTAATCAGACTGATAAACTTAGGGAAGCTGAAGTTTTGCTGAAAGAATTCGACCAGGAAACTGGTTTTAAGTATGGTTTATCATCCTTCTTCAAGAAGCATATTGCCTATAGTTTAAATCAATATTTCAGCGGTTATTACGACAGGAAACTTTTTCGTAACACACGATTATTTCGATTTTTACGATGCATAAAGCAGAAAATCTTCGGAAAAGGCGAGGTTTTTAGAGGATTTAATGAAATGTTCAACAAAGAATAACTTTTGCCATGTCTCAAGACTGGTTATCTATTCCGATGAATTTGATCTCCACCTCTCTGACGTGTCTTTGTCAGCGGATTTGTTGAAGGGTCGCGAAGATAGCGATGAATCTCAGGAGATAACTCATGTAAGTCTTGCATCGATTGCGGAATTTTTTTTGCCACAAATTACTGACAGTTTATTAGAGGCTGTCGATGATATAGATGCATTAATTGATCAGAATCAAAGATTTTTTTGGTCATTAATAAAGCGAGAATGGTTTTTCAGTGGTTTAAGAGAACTGAATATTTTGAAAAGTCAGACTCTAAATAGATTTATTCTCTACTTGTCGGCACAGTTTTTCTTACAATCGCCTTTATTGGGTGGTTATAGAACGGCTACTCTTTACGGTACAGAAATGGATTACGAATCTATAGAAGGATTTAAGGGCGATCTGAAAAAAAAAGAAAAAACCGATGGGACGAACCGGGCATCCTCCAAAATCTACCAAAAAATCACTCGAGTTTTCCAATCTGTCACGCGGATAAGTCAGATCATTTGGTTTAATACCTGGAATAAAAGTTCACTACCAGATCTGTCGAATACGGAAGCGCTATTCCAAGTTTATGGGAACCCGGAGGACTCCTCAGACCCAAATATTGACCTTCTACAAAGATATTGGGACGGAACGTCGGACTGGACTCGGATGAGTGATCCAAGTGTAAAACGAAAAATATTAATTATACCGAGCGCGATAATGGAACTCCCGAATTTAAAAATAATGCGTCTAATGAATGAAAGTGAGGCGTCAAGAGATCAAATATATTTTTGGCGATTTTTCGATTTTAAAGCGCTGATTTTTAGTCTCTATTTTATTTTTTTTGGCTTTTTAAGATCTGCAATTTTTTTAGTATTCCTAAGCAGTAAGCAATCGTATTTTGAAAAGCAAAATCGTACACAAAGCTTACTGACCTCATTCACTAGAGACTCTGTCAGATTTTTTAAATGCGGTATAGCGAATAGCATTTTCCGATCAGTTTTTAGTCGTATCGGAAACTCAGGCGGTGATCTAGTCACCTTGTTTCTAACGTACGAGAGCCAGCCTTGGGAAAAGGTACTATGCGAAACCTTGCTGAAAAAAAATCCGGTGTGTGAAGTTTATTTCTATCAACACGCATACCAAAGGGTATTTGATTTCCGTTTCAGCGGAGATGCACTTAATCTTTTGCGTAGAGCGCCGTATAGCCACGAGCGAATTCGATTTTGTCTAATTTCAAAGAAGCTTCTTGATAAGTTTGCCAGTGAGTCGTTAGGTTCTTTCCCCGTCAAAGCGTCTCGGTATTTGATTACAAATTGGGCGTTAAATGCGCATGATGGTGGTATGAGGGTGTTGACCGGTAGTGATAATTTGGTGTTTGACGAACTGGCTTTTGGGTTGTCGACGATTGATGCGGAAAAATCGGTTCACTATCTCCCACACCCGGTACATAAGGGAGCAGTCGATCGCCGAGTATTTCCGAATATAACCTCAAAAGAGCAGATACAGGATCGAGGCTTCTCGTGGCTATTTTGTTCTCCTTACACTAGCCTTTCAATTGAACTTTTGTGCTCAGATACCTCCCGATTTAGTATAGTAAACATCCCGGGTCATGGAGATCTCCATCGGTTCTGGCCCCTCACCGCTGAGAAGGTCGAGTTAACCGATTTGGTTTTGTGATCGACGCTGATTATTCTGTGAAAGCAAGCCTCACCGATAAATTGGAAAAAATATTTTGTATTAGGTTGGTTAAGTGTTCGGAAATATATTTCAAGATCAGAACGTAGTTGTTTTTGGTCACAGGGGATTTAAGGGAAGTTGGTTAGTAGCTTGGTTAAACACCCTTGGCGCTAACGTATTCGGTTTTGGACTGGAAACAGGTAGTTCTCCTAGTCACTTCGCTTTGCTAGGTGATGACATCTGTAAGATGGAGTTGATAGGAGATATTAGAGACTTAAGTGCCGTAAGTGCATTCATAAAAAAAACCAAACCGAGATTTGTATTTCATCTCGCAGCGCAGGCTTTTGTTCAAAGATCCTTAGACGAACCGCTTGACACCTGGACAACGAATGTTAATGGGACCGTGAATATTCTGGAGGCGCTGAAACGAGTCGACTGGGAATGTTCTGCGGTACTCATTACGAGTGACAAAGTATACGAGAACGTTGAGTGGGTTTGGGGATATCGTGAAAATGATCGATTGGGGGGTAAAGACCCATATAGTGCGTCGAAAGCATGTGCGGAGCTAGCGATAGCGTCACATGTTAGGTGTTTTTTTGATGATAATAGTGGGGTCAAGATCGTATCAGCAAGGGCGGGGAATGTTATAGGGGGTGGCGACTGGGGCGAAAACCGCATCGTACCTGATTGCGTAAAGCAATGGGCGATAAACAAGGGCGTTATCATTCGAAATCCTTCAGCGACTAGACCTTGGCAGCATGTGTTAGAACCTCTCAGTGGGTATATGCGGTTAGCGCAAGTCTTGCAGAGCCGGAGTGATTTACAAGGGGAGTCTTTTAATTTTGGACCTCCGACAAATCAAGATATGAAGGTTTCTGAGTTAGTAGAGGCTCTTGGAGAATGCTGGGGTGTCAGTTCTTGGGATGTAGCAAAGACCGAGTCGACCAAAGAAGCGACGTTACTTCGTTTGAACTGTGAAAAGGCCACCAGTATTCTCGATTGGACACCAGCGCTTGATATCGCACAGACTATAGAATTCACAATGTCTTGGTATAAGAATTACTACGAGACCAAGACTTCAATGCGCAATTTTTCAGAGTGGCAAATCCAAAGGTATACCGAGAAAGCAACTCGGAAGAAGTTATCTTGGGTAAACTGAACAGGTTCCAGAAATTTTGATTGAGGTTAAGAAACTAGAACAAATTGATGTCCCTGGCGGTGATGTTTTGAAGGTCGCTAATTTGCATGAACTTGATAAGTTCGGAGAAGTTTATTTTTCAGAGATTCGAAGTGGCTTCGTTAAAGCTTGGAAGAAGCATTCGCAGATGACCTTGAGGTTGGTCGTACCCGTTGGAATGGTAAGATTTGTATTTTTTGACAGGGGCGCTAAGCGTAAATTACACGATGTGTCTATTGGAAGAGATAACTATAGCCTAATCACCGTGCCACCCGGAATCTGGTTTGGATTCAGAGGCATCAGTTTCGATTTGAGCCTAGTAATGAATATTGCTGATATCATACATGACCCCAATGAAGTAGAGCGACTGGACTTAGGTGCTATAGAGTTTGATTGGGGTGATTTATGAAAGTCATCATTTTAGCCGGGGGACTTGGAACTAGGCTTGCTGAGTACACGGACGCTATTCCTAAGCCAATGGTTCCCATTGGCGGAAAACCTATTCTTTGGCACATCATGGAACGATACGCTGCTTTTGGACATAAGGACTTTGTCCTTGCATTGGGCTACAAAGCTGATGTAATCAAAAACTACTTTCTGAACTACAAGGCGCTCACAGATGATTTCTCTATTGATCTAGGATCTGGCGAATTGAATTCACTCGGTTCGGCAGTTGATGCGGTTGATTGGAACGTAAGCTTGGTCAATACAGGCGAAGGAACGATGACCGGTGGGCGTCTAAAGAGACTTCGGCAGGTAATTGGTGAAGAACCATTTATGCTCACGTATGGAGATGGACTTTGCGACATAAACATTCCTGAATTATTGCAGTTTCATAATGACCACAAAAAAATGGTTACCGTTACAGCTGTGAGACCGCAGGCAAGATTTGGAGAGTTGGAGATTCGTGACGGATTGGTGACAAGTTTCGAAGAGAAGCCCCAATTACATCAGGGATGGATTAACGGCGGTTTTTTCGTAATTGAGCCGGAATTTTTAAACTTGATCGATGATGATTCTTCATATCTTGAAAGAGAACCTCTGGAACGAGCTGTGGCTATGGAAGAGTTTATGGCATATCAACATTCTGGATTTTGGCAGTGCATGGACACAAAACGTGATCAGCAACTGCTAGAAAAACTCTGGTATGACGATCCTCCTTGGAGAGGTTCCCGTATCTAATTGTGAAAGTTTTGGTGACGGGCTCCACAGGCTTCCTGGGCGGAAGGTTAATAGAGAATTTTTTGGCCGCAGGCCATGAGGTGATCGCGTTGGGTGCAGACAGTTATACATCTGTAATGGGCAATAATGTCACGTCACCTGTGATGATCGATTGGACAAATCGATGCGAGTTGACGACTGTCTGCCAAAAGGTGGGGTTGGTGATTCACGCTGCTGGACCCAACGCCTCAGACTGTTTATCGCGAAAAACCTCTGCTGTTGCGTTTCATGATCGTTATACGCGGCCTCTTCTAGAAGCTTGTAAGCTAGCCAACGTCACCAGATTTTTTTTTCTTTCGAGCGTTCATGTTTACTCTTCTGAATTTTTAGGTTCATATGATGAAGAATCCCCGACCTTAAACAATCATCCTTATGCCCAGATGAAGATTGATGGTGAAAAAATGGTGGCCGCCTATCGAGAAGGAGGGCTTCATTATTTCAATCTGAGATTATCCAATGTTATAGGGTATCCGGTGACGCCTCGAATCAAAGCGTGGGACCTGGTGGCAAATGACTATGCTTTACAATTAGCCCGCTTCAACAAGATAACCATCAAGAGTGAGAAATCTAGCAGTAGGGATTTCTTACCTATGTCAGATTTTCTAGACGCGATAGATTTATTAGTAAATTTAAAAAAGGTTCCGCACGATTTTACCTTTAATGTGTGTTCGGCTAGTTGCACGTCTGTCGCAGATTTGGCAAATTTGTTTGTCGAGCAATGGCATGAATTGACTGGCCAGCGATCAAAACTTACTTTTCTACAAAACAGAGATAAAAGCGATCATTGTTTTGGGCAATTTCTAATTAAAAATGATCGACTAAGGCGGTTAAATTTTAGTAACTCAGGATCTCTCGACGAAGAAGTGGGAGCCTTATTGCTCAAAGTAAGGAATTGGAAGCATCAAGGTGTCCTCCCGTGAATCCTAAAGTTTCCGTTATAGTTCCAACTTTTAATCAGAGTAATTTTTTGCGAGAGGCAATCGATTCTGTTTTGGCCCAAACATTGTCGGAATGGGAGTTAATTATTGTCGATAATTTTTCGGTTGACTCGACATCAGAAATTGTGTCGTCGTTTGCGGACTCGAGGATTAGGTATCAAAGGTTTCGTAACCATGGCGTGATTGGTCGTTCAAGAAATTTTGGAGTCAGTCTTGCGCGAGCAGCCTTCATAGCTTTCCTTGACTCCGACGATACTTGGGCTCCTGAGAAATTGGAAAGTTGTGTCGGTGTATTAAAAAACGAATCCGCAGATGTCGTTTGCCATTCCGAGACTTGGCAAGGTCCTAACCACCAATCACGTCTAGTGCACTACGGGCCAACTAATCGCAGCACTTTTAAAAACTTAGTTCTGCGCGGTAATTGCTTGTCCACATCAGCTACATTAATGAGTAAAAAAAAATTTCTCGATGTTGCTGGATTCAGGGAAGACGAACAAATAAACACAGCTGAAGACTATGATCTTTGGATTCGTTTGGCGCAAGCTGGGGCAAACTTTACATTCCTTAGAAAAAACCTTGGAGTATGGAGGGTCCACGAGGCAGGAAGCAGTCGATCCCTGATTGCGAGCAGGGTTGCGGCTTACAGAGTCTTCGAGACGTATGTAAAACTGGTGACAAAAAATATAAGATTTTGGCGATCAGTGCGCGTTTTAAAGTTCGCTGGGAGTATTGTTCGTGAGCGGTTACTTTTCATGAAAGTTTAAAAATGTATGTAAGAAATATAGCATCGCATTCCGCTTTTAAATTTCCCTATCTAAAGACTTATAGTTCTGCGGGTCTAGAGTCCAATTATAGATTTTTTTTAACTGGTAGTAGTGCCCTTATAAAGCTGCTCCAAAAACTCCGCATTGGCGCTGGGAGTTCGATTTTAATACCATCATTCATTTGTGACTCTGTTACATCTGCTCTGGAATGCAGCGGATATAAAGTTGTTTTCATCGAACCTGAACTAAATCAGCTGTGGCCAGGAGTGGCATCATTAAGAGGAGTTGTAGAGAGGAACAAGATAGATGCAGTCTTATTCGTTGAATATTTCGGATTTGAAATTCGTAGTTCTTCAGAGATTTTTGAAATTTTTGAGTCAAAAGGTATACCTATAATAATTGATCGTTGTCACTCGAGTTTACTCGTGGCCGATTACGACTCTAGAGTAAAATATAAGATTTTTAGTTTTTCAAAATCGTTGCCTGTTCCCCGGTTGGGCGCGTATGAAATCTCTACTGTCATTGGTGTCGAAAAATCGAATCTACTATCTTTTATGACGGTCTTCTTGGTAAAGAATTTTCTGGTTTCGATACTATTCCAAATAAAATATACCGGTATAAGTATATTTACTATTAGAGATTGGTTACTGGCTCTCCGATCTACAGCATTAGAGCCTCGACCCAACATTAATCTGAAAAGCCCTAAAGTAGGCGCGCCTGTCATTAGCATGCTTTCTGATCAAGTTTTTATGCGTAGGTGTAAGAGACGTAGAAGGGCCTGTTATCAATTGCTTGCTCGCCATGCAGAACTTTTGGGATT
>Ga0163109_10000542_pt1 | contig 30322 bp, 18 predicted proteins | sample CRUFie1St13metaG_FD_108704 | JGI IMG/M metagenome (GOLD analysis project Ga0163109, IMG submission 108704) | Marine microbial communities from the Costa Rica Dome - CRUD Field 142mm St13 metaG | ecosystem: Environmental > Aquatic > Marine > Oceanic > Photic zone | place: Costa Rica: the Eastern...
CAGTACACACATATACAAATAGTTGGCCAAAGGGTCTCGGTTGGAATGGCCACCTTGGTATAACTAATGATGGAGTTCATATGTATGTTAATGAAGATGATCATAAATTAGATAGAGTTAATTTATTAAATGCATCCACAATTATTCCTAACTATTATTTCAAACAACACACATCAATATTAAAGGACGTAAATGGAACTGATAGCACTGTTCACACGATGAAAATAGCGGACAATGATGATATTTATTTATTTTTTACAGATAAACCTGGATTATATAAAGTTGCTGCTGGTGCTGATAGAGAAGATACGCCAACCTACCTTTGTCCCGGTTCTGAAGTAATAGAAAGAGGTAATGGTATATTAATACACACAGACGGAACATTATATCTTTCCTGTAGACAAACTCATAAGATATACAAATATAAAGACAATGTATTTACTCATATAGCTGGTAGTGGAACACAAGGAAATGACAATAATGCTAATCCTCTTGAGGCAAGTTTTTCAAGTCCACGCGGATTATGCATTACTAATTACAATGATTTACTAATTTGTGATGATGATAATAGTAATCCTAAAAAAGGTGATGTTAGAGTTATGGGCGGTTACAAACCTGTTACTGTTACAACTTCAGTAAGTGTGCCTGAACCTTCATATGTTCCTCTTCAATTTTGGTTCTGTAGAAATCCAGGTCTTGCTCTTCCATTAATTGCTTTACAATATCACGAAGTAAAAATTAATGTAAAATTAGCAGAATCATTAAATAATGTTACTAATATTGAAGCATGGGGCGATTACATATATCTTGATACTGATGAACGTAGACGCTTTGCTCAATTATCACACGAATATCTTATTGAACAAACCCAGTTTTCCAACAGACTATCATTAGGTCAACATCAAATAACAAATTCAGTAGCAAAAGACATATCTTCAATTGAAGAGTTACGATTTAATCATCCAGTAAAAGAACTTGTTTGGACAATTGAACAGGTAAATCATGATGAAAATCTTGGAAAAGCCTCAGCATGCTCTATATTTAATAATGGTGGAACTCAAGCTATTAGAGTAAATAGAGCTCTTATGCAGTTCAATGGCTCAGATAGATTTTATGAAAGAGATGGTAAATATTTTGGTGACGTCCAAAGATATCAAAAACATAGTGGAGCAGGATTAAGAACTACTAGATTAGGAGTCGGTTCTAATGATCTTGTATCAAATCAAGTCACATCAAAATGGTATCCTAAGGTATCTAGTGTACAAGTCTATTCTTTTGCTTTAAATCCTGAGGAACACCAACCTTCATCTACTTGTAATTTCTCAAGATTAGATAATGCTATTATTAAAAACGAATTCAAAACAACATCACATAATGGAACTTATTCATACTTTTTAAATGTTTTTGCTCATAGTTACAATGTTCTTAGAATCATGAGTGGTATGGGTGGCTTAGCTTACTCAAATTAAATACGAATATGTTTAAAATCGTATTTATATTATTAACCAGCTAAATTAAAAATAAATTGTAAAATAATTTAAGCTATATATCATTTTATAATTTAGAATAAACTTTTAACTTTTTTTGATTGTGATTCAAAAAGATAATGTCGAATTTTATATTTTTTTCTATTGTTACATATATTACTTCCTAATTCTTTATGCTCTATCATTACAGGATTAACTAGATAACAATTGCCAAATTTTTGAAAAAAATTTAGATATACAAAGTCAAGTGCCTGTGCTCGTAATCTTATAGTCCCCGTTCTCCAATCTTTATGTTTGTCTTTACCTTTTCCAGGTAAAAATACTGCTCTTAGAACATTATTAATATCGTTAATTTTTTGTTTTGATGGAATAAGTAGCGCAAATGCTCCTACAAGTTTTATTACATCTGTATCCAATTTAATAACTCTTTTTAATAATTTAGGAGTTTTTTCTACTTTATTAAAAAAAGATCCTCCTAAATACATAATATCAGCATTTTTTGGTACAATAAATGACTTGTTTGAATTATCTAAAAAATTTGCGTCGTCTTCTAGTATTAATATTTTACTAAGATTTTTATCTTTAGCAATTTTTATAGCATATAAATGACTTAAATAAGCACCAACTTTTTTCATTATAGCATCTGGATATTTACACATTGTTTTAAAATTTTTTCTATCGGTCCAATAGTTAACTTTTAGTTTTGTCATCGGAATACCTAATAGATTTCCTATTTTTTTTCTGTATGCTAATTTGCTAAGTTCAGAACCCCTTACCGCATCTACTCTGGTGTAGTTTAATTTTAAAGAATCAAGTTGATGTTCAATTCTCTTACGTTTTTCTGTATCTTCTTTTAGATTAATATATAATATATGAGTATCTTTAATCTTCATTAACATAATATTATATTTTTATATTTATATGGCATTTAATAATACTGAAGACTTTAAATATTGTATTTGGTTTTTGCCAGAAAAAACACATGATTGGCACCTATATCCTAGTGGATTCCCTCCTCATCTATCAATTAAAACATATTTAGAATATGATGATGTTTTTAATTTTAAAGATATATTAAACGATACAATATCACTTGAAATAAAACTTGTAGGAAAATTATACCAAACAAGGGTAAATAATTTCTATGCGTTACAATATTTAGTTGAGCCTATTAATGACAATGAACCTAATTGGTGGCCTGAAAATGCACATATTTCATTTAGATATAGGTATGATAAACCATTTACAGAAGAGGAAATTAAAAATATAGAAAATACAATTAAGGTAAGAAATGCGAATCTTAATAATATTCGTGTTCAAAAATGTTCGGGTCATTATAATTCATGGAAAATAATTACCATTTAACTTCAAGATGTGGCTTTAATAATTTCATAGCATTATTTCTAATTTTAGTAACTGCTGGCCACTTATCTAATAATTTAACAAGATCCTTTTCATCTTTTACAACAAAACAATTATATTTATTTTTAAATACGGAATTGGTATTTGCTACCCATTTTTCATTAAGAACCAAAGCAGCTCCTTGATATATTGCTTCTAAAAATGTATATTGACTTCCTCCTCCATCATTATGGATTGCTGATAGATCAATCATAAATTTAGCAGTGCTTAATACATCGTCAAGATCTTTAAAATCTTTTTTAAATGTTCCCTGGTAATAATCATCTAAATTAAGATTTAGTTTATTTTGTAAATGGTGGAAAACATAAAGATCATTTTTAGCACCATAAATGTCTACTACTCTGTCATCTAAATCATCTTCGATTAATTTATTATTGGCTTTTATAATTATATCAGTATGTTTATCAAAATCCACTCTTGATATGGCTACTGCTTTTTCCCCTGTATTTTTACTGATATCATATTCATAAAATGGATGTAATTTAAATTCACTATTAACTTTAAAGGTGCTTTTTAAATATTTTTTTACAGTTTCTCTTATTGTTATTATTTTGAATCTTTTTAGATTATCTATAACAGGTTGAGTGCTTTTTCCTTTAACTTCAGTAGGATCATGAATTACCAGTGTTGTTTTTTTGGAAGGAAATTTGTCAAGGTATTTATAATAGTTTTTATCTATAGCTGTAATCATAATATCTTTTAATTTAGCCGCATCTTCTATTGATATATTTTGATATTTAACTCCATATCCATAATCTCTTAAAACTGGACTGCCATCTTTCCTTTTTTCAGTTTTAGTATGAATTTTATAAAGTTTATAATTATATTTTTGTGATAAATGAGCAGTGAATGTTACCCATCCTCCAAATCTTGGTTTAGCCATATAAATTAGATTTACCATATATCGTATATTTATATAATAAATCTTACAATTAATCTTTCAAATAACAGATACGGTTAAGATGTAAATGATTCCATCTTCCCCACCCAGCTACTTGTTTACTCATCATATACATGTGTCCATTTTTACGAATTAAAACTTCTATAAATCCTTTTCTCCAATTTCCTTCAACTTTAAATCTCATATCGCGGTTAGGAGCATATTCTTTGGGAACTCTTCCCATATGATGCCATGTATCACCAATTTGATACACGCGGTTTGCCCATCCTCCGCCACAATTTTCTTTTTTATTTTTATAATGACATGGAGTTTTACAGTTGTTTGATCTGCCATATTTTCCATAACTTGTTCCTGAAAAACATTGTCCATACCATTGTAAACCAAACATATTATGTCCTGCTGTGTGAGCAGCTCTTGCGCAACTTTTTTTATCATGTGTATATCCATGATATTTAGGCAAGTCTCTTCTTCTTGAATCTCTGAAACATCCTTTATTTCTTACAGACCAACCTACTGGTCCTCTCCAGCCAGGCATACCTATTAAACCTGAGAATTTAACAATTCCGTTATCTTTCATAACTTTAGCTTCTGTCCACCATGAGTGATAATTGCGGAATCCGTTGTAAAGTGGTATTTTTTCACCTCTTAGTGTATTAACTAATATACCATCTAGGTAACAATTTCTTATACTTGTATCGTTTTGAGGTACAAATTTAACAGCTCCCCAGGTATAGAAATCCATTCGGACCGCAACACCTTCTGTAGAAACACCTGTAGTTAATGTAGTTTCAACAGCTCTTAAATTACTAGGAAGTCTTGCTATTTTACCCCATCTTGCATTAGTTAAATGACCAGACAATGCTAAATATGAACCTATTTTTGTTATACCTGGATGGGAACTTTCAGTAGAACCTTTAGCTCCTCTACTTAAACTAAATGGCATGCCTTTATTCAACACGAATCTTACACTTGAAAGTTCAACTTTTATCCCTCTGGTATATTCACCTCTTGCTTTAGATTTTCTTTTATCAGTAAGAGTAACTTCTCCATTTGATTTAATAGTAAGTAAATATGTATCTCCTTGAACAACTCTATTTTTATTAACCCAACTTGATCTTGATCCATGAACTAAAAATTTCATTGTTCTATCTGGTTTAAATTTATCTTCTAAAATGAAACAGGGTTGATTAATATTATTAGAAGTATTATAAATAGCACCATCAATAAATATTAATCCTCCTTTTTCTTTTATTGTTAACGGATTGCTTTTATGTGATTTCCAACTTCCTAATAAAGTTGCTTTAGGTTTAGAATCTATACCTCCTAAATCTTTAAATCCAAAATCAGGAACTGGTTTAGTAGAGAATACCATATCATAAACATATGCCTCTGTAAGAGCGAAAGGATACCAAGTTGTTTTAGATAAATGAAAATTACCACCCTGTCTTGCTACATACATTTTTTGATTAGAAGGCCAAATAGCATTTCCTCCCATAGTTCTTTCCGCTAATTTTTTCCCATTAACAAAGCAATTTACATTTCTCTTAGATACTGCTACACATACATGAACCCATTTACCTAATGGCAATTCACTTCTACCTCCAAAAGCTATCCATTCACCCCAAGATTTTCTTTTATCATGTAAAATAGCTAATCCCAATTTAGTATCATTAGGATATATCCACAAACCTGGTGCTCTTGTAGATTGTTTATCTCCATGATGAATTATATTTCTCCAGGATCCTTGAGTTCTATTTATCTTTATCCATGTGCTTACACTATATTCAACTGAACTGACTTTTTCATATAAATCGTATTTGTAATCTCTAACTTCTTTACCCTTTATTTGATTTAAATCTCCAGCATAAAAAATTGTTTCACCCATTTTATGTCCTTTTCCAACTGCTATGTAATGATATTTTGGTTCTCTTTTTAAGAGCTCTATTGCTTCTGTTTTAAGTAAATTCTTTTTTTCTACAATAGGAGCAGAGGATATTCTGGAACTTGTTTTTCCACGAATTACTGTTTCTGTGGGCACTTGTCTTACATTAAGTTTATTGGCGTCCATTTTCACCAAAGGCCACTTTTTAATTTCTACAGCTTTAGGAACGAGAACTGTTGAAATCTTGGCAAGATCCAAAGATGAAGGATATCTTTGACAGAAACTTTTCTTTCCATATTTATCTGTAGCCCACTTAGGCATTGCGTCAATTTTTTCTTGACATTGATAGCCTCTTGTATATTTAATAAATTTATTGAAGGTAGGAAGATTTAATTGTCCAAATTGTTCCATATTGTTTCCTACTCTTACTACATAAATCAAAACTATACAAATAAATAAAGTTAAGTATACATAATTATAGTTCATTTATATATATATATGTGATTTAATTTTGTTAGATTATAAATCTAAAAAGATTATTTAATTATTTATTAGTGTAAAATGATATACCATCCAGAGATATAAAACCTTCAGAAGGGTCAGTTCCTAGTCCCCATATATATCCATCTGGTTTAACAAGAATATTATAAAATTTAGAAGTTTGGGTTCCCAAGAATAATAATTCGCCATTAGGTCTATATTCTGGTGGTAATATTGTTATAAGAGCCCAATTACCCTGTTTCTTTTTATATTTCATTACACCCGATAAACTAATCAAACCTTTATCGTTTTGTGTAATAGAAGGAGTTCCATATTTTACTACTTTTCCCTTGCTTGAATTTTTAAGTGCTTTAATTTCCATTTCATCAAGCGCTCTATTATGTATTCTAAGGTTGTAAAATGTTCCTTTAAAGTGCACACCAGTATATCCTCTTCCTATTTTGAGAGGCCAACTTGTTTTTCCTGCTCTATTATGTTTTGTCTTTGTTTGGTTTGTTTTCACACCATTAATAAACCATGTTAGTTTGTTTGTGCTAAAATCTCTTACTAATGCGATATGCGTGAGTTCACCGTATTTAATTTTTGTTTTTGAATTAAATCCTTGGTATCCACCTCCATATCCACCTCTTGTTCCATAATAAAATGTTAAAGTTCCCCCTGTTTCAAGAGTTATAGCTCCCTCACCATTATAACCTTTATCAAAGAAAGCTTGGCGTCCTCCTTTTATAGGTTGGATAAATCCTGATATAGTAATACTTCCTGTAAATTCAGAAACTGGTCTTGTATATGGTTTATTTTTATCAGAATTATACATAGGTATATCTAATATCATACCATCTTTAACATCCATACCTGCGGCTCCTGATAAAGGTTTAAATACTCCGTTCCAAGGCATAGTTAAAGGAATTCCTGGATTAAGCGAATATGATATACCTCCGAGACTTACCCATGCGTGACGTGAACCACTAACACATAATATTTCTCCTTTCTCTGTTATATCAACTCTGGCAGTTTCAGAATGACTATTAGTTGTAAAAATTTTTCTACCTGCAGGCCAATATTTTTTTGGTAATACATCAATAACTGTATTAGGAGGCACTCTTCCATTCATTCTTACTAATCCTGAAAGATGTAATACGTCGCCAGCAACTGTGTAAGAACCTGGTGCCCAACTTCCTCCATAATTTCTGAAGCCTGTACTAGTTTTACCAGGTTTCATATTAAAAGTAAATGTTCTTTTTGCTGGGTAATATTCTTCTTTTAGAGTCCAAGATTTATGGCTTTTATTTCCAGCAGCTTTTCCGCTTTGTCCATTACAAATTTCCCATCTTTTTTTCCTATCAGTAGTATAGCACCAAAGATGAGGCTCTCCATCAGGATTTCTACAATAATTATGATCGCCTATACCTGCTTCTTTAAGAAAATTAGGGCCCTTGTAACCAACTATTGAACTAGGTGCCCAAGTTTTATTGGCTTTGCGTCCTTTATTAATGTTTATTACAGATCCATCAGTACATCTTATCGAACCTATTCCACCAAGATTAGAATAAGGAGTATTCCATCTTGAAGTATTAACCTTAAGAGAATCAATAAAAGTTCCTTTCTTACATTTAAATTCAAATTTACTACCACCCGTTCTTTTAGGATCACCACTTTTGTAAATTACTTGTCCTTTGGAATCTAAAATTTCATACCAATCAATAATGCCACCTGCGCCCCCCCTTATACTCGAGGCTGTTCTGAATCTATGTCTATGCGGAGATTGAACAGACCACTTTTGACATGTTCTTCCGCTTTTTGTCTTGCTAATTTTATCAATACTTTTTTTCATTATGCCTTTTTTATCCCATACTTGCGATAAAATTTCCTTTTTCTTGTTATCTAAAAGTGCTATTTTTGCTCCAGCTATTCTTTCATCACAGCAATTAGTTCTATTATAAAGAACTACTTTGCTAACAAGAACACCTTGTCCAAGATCTACTATTACATAGGCTGGTTTAGCTTTAGATCCTTTCATGGTATGGTTCATAGTATTTAATTTCCCATCTACTGTTTTTTGGGCTACAAAGCTAGAATTATAAGTGCTATTTTGAAATACTTTAGCACCCTTAGATATTAATTTGTTTTCATGATCATATACTTGAATTTCCCTTAAATGAATATAATTTGAATCACTTGAAATTTTTACAAATCTGCATAACTTAGCAACTTCAAATCTTAAAGGTGTGCCAGTAATTACTGGGTAACTTATATTAGAAAAAGTTGTATGCCATCTCAACTTACCACCTCTCCAAGGTGCGGCCTGTATAAGACCATTAGGACGAACATCAATACGTGCTTTACTTCCACTCCATGCGCCTCCTTGAAATATCAATCTTTTAGACGGTCTTGCTTCTTTTGGAAGATGCCCGATTATTCCACCTGAACCTGTGTTATTAAGTCCTGAAAGATGAACAATACCATTTTCGATACGATATGTAGGTCTTCTGTAATATTTAGTAGGCCATCCACTCCACATCCATTTGGCAGGCATTTCAATATAACGACCATCTTTATTTTCTTCAGGATTTACTCCTTTGAAAAGTCTTTCTTTACATTGTGATGCACTGAATCTTCTTAAACATTTACGCATTTCGTCTTCACCTTCAGGAGATTCATCTATTAATATATTTTTAATAAAAATCTGAGGCAATTCAATAGGGAATACACGTAATTTTGCTATTTCTATACCTTTTTGTTTTTTTACATATAGATCAAATGGAAGTCTGCGTTTTTTGTAAAAATCGGGACTTACAATTTCGGAGCCTAAATCAGCATCTACAACTTTATTGGAATTAACATATGCTCTAAGTTTTCTTCCATTAATAGAAAATGCTACATGCACCCATTTTTTAAATGGAATTTCACCATCAGGAATATCTCTTCCATTATTCCAATGTGAATGTGTTCTCGCTCTAATATGAATAGCGGTTTTGTTAGGGAAAATCCATACACCAGGTGATCTATCCCAGTCATTTTTTGTTCCAGCTCTAAAAATATTTCTCCAGCTTCCTTGAACATTATTTAATTTAAGCCAAAAAGAATATGTATATTGATTTGTATTTTCTTTTACATAAGTAGTGATACCTTTTTGCCTTACCATTTTAGATGAAGACCTTAAATTACAAACATTTTTTCCATCAATTTTGGTAAAAGCGGCTACATTATCTTTAGTATCAGCAAATTTTCCACAAGTTCTGTGATCCATTTGATATTGTCCTAAATCACTTCCTCTAATGGTCATGTTTCTGTTAGCTATCCAACCTTGTCCTATTTGTGAACCATAAATAATACTGTTTCCGTTAACTTTCATAGTTTTATAGTCACCTGTTTTATCTACAATTAATTTTGAAAATTTAGAATAGTCATTAGTATTAATCATTCTGTCACAAAATTTAGTAAATTTAACTTCCATAGTACTTTTGTCTAAATCTGGATCACAAAGATATGATGCCGCGTTTTTATTCCATTCACCGAGAGCATTTATATCGGAGAAATTTTCAATAGAACGTGATTTTCTATAACAAATAAAACTTAGCACTAAAAATACTATTACTAATAATAGAATTTTATTAGGAGTCATATATATATATATTTTTAAAATTATTATGATTTAACTTCTTTAAATAAATTCAGTATATTTAATAAATAAACATTTTTAAAAAATTTACTTAAAGTTATCGTTATCTATATGGTTATAAATGGCCAAAACCAAAACTAGCAAAGCTGAAAAAACCAAATCTACAAAATCCAACAAAGATACTAAAGTTACTAAAGCAAAAAAAGTAACGAAAAAAACTGTATCTAAAAAAGCCGAACCGGAACCTGTAAAACAAGAAATGGCACCCGTAGTAGAAGAAACAACTGTTGTAAACACTGCCCCTGAAGAAACTTCAAAAGATGACGAACTCAAAGCCAGTGTAGGAAGCATTTTCGAATCCCTCATTGAACAAGGTGAAAGCATTAATAATTCCCATAAACTTATGCTCCAACTTCTTAAAAAAACTAGCAAATCATACGCTCGTGAACGTAGAGATTACGATAAAAACCTTGCCCGAGAAAGACGTCGCGCAAAAAAAGATCCCAACCGTAAAAAACGTGAACCAAGTGGTTTTGCTGTAGCAACTGATATCTCAGACAAACTTTGCGATTTCCTTAACGTCCCAAAAGGAACTCAACTCAGTAGAACTGATGTAACCCGTAAAGTAACAACATACATCAGAGAAAAAAATCTTCAGATCTCTAACAACCGTAGAGCTTTTAAACCAGACAAAGCCCTTAAAGGTATTCTCGGTGAACTTCAGGAAGTAGATAAAGAAAAAGGTTTTACATACTTTAACCTTCAAAGATACATTACTCCCCATATCACTTCATCAGCAGCCTCTTCTAGTTCTTCATAAGCTGTTTAATAAATTATATTATAATTTGATAAACACTAATATACATTGGCAGATTGAAAAAGCCAAGACATTGAAGCTCTGGCATCAAAACTTACAATCGTAAGAGCTGATAGAATCCAAAGAGCTCCTGTTTGGCAATCAGATTTTGTTTCTCCTTCTGTAACTAATTTATAAAAATCATCAAGTAAAGGATGAATAAGTTGGTTTTTAGATTTAATAGCATTAATTTCATTAATCTTCTTCACAAATAATTTGCCATCTTTAACATATTTCAACTTATCTTCATTTTTAAGTTCTGCTCTATAATTCCAGATATCTTCTGCTTGTTTATATAATTCTTTTAATTGGGCAATATTCAAATCCAAAAACCACTTACATTGAGTATATTGACCCAATGAATCAATTATTTGGAAAACTTTAATACACTTTTGTTGAATAATAATTTTTGGATCTGTAATTTTCTCCTTATGAATTTCTATACTCTTAGTTTTTTCTATTTTTTCTAAAAGTTTTTTGAATTTGGAAATAACATCTTCTGGAATTTTGTTTGTGCTATATGGATTAGTATTAGTAATTTTTAGAAGTTCCTTAAAGGAGGCTATGTGAAAACCCCAATGCCTTTTTTTATCATCTATGTAAGAGATAAAATTATTATTTGAAATTTCTTTGGAATTTTTAATATCGCTGAATTCGGCAAAGTCTGTATTATTAGTAATTAAATGCCTACAAAATACAGCTATTCCTCTATCACGAATTGAAATATTTACAATTTTTCTTCTAATATGACTTTGAATCTTAATAATGTGGTTTACATCATCTTTGGTGTATTCATAGGATGAGTTAACTTTTCGAGAATGAAGCTTATTTGTCTTTAATGTGGGTTTTTTTTTCTTTTTTAAAATTTGAGACGCATCTGCATCATATATAGTTCTAATGTTTTGTAATCCCATGTTATAATGTCGCTGGCATAAACCCACTCCGTGCCATGCCCCTTCGTTACCCTTCCACTTCACTTTCATTTTACACCTGGTATTCTTTGTTGTTATAGCACAACACATAGGTTCTTGGGAATTAACAATTACATTAGATTCATTTTGATAAGTAGTTTCCATTATTATTTTATAATAACAAAATATGTTTAAATCAGTTTCAAATTTTAAATTTTGAGGTGAATCGCACCATAAGTTAATATTCTATAAGTAAAGTTACTTCTTTAAGTTCAAGAATTAAAAAAAATTTGATTATAAAATTTTAAAGATATCTTGATATTATCTAATCATAACAAAATGTCGAACAACAATCAAACCAAAACGAACACTTCTTCCGCGATGACGGGCAACATTCTACGAGCAGCTAATATTGATATGAGTAAATTTGTATTTGAAGAGCCACAAGTAAATAAATATGGTGGCAAAAGTTGTAATGTAAAATATAATGGCAAACCGTTCTTTATTCAGACCCCACGCTGTCGTCTTCCTTATTGTCTTGGTAAGTATGATGACCCAGCAGGTGGTCGCACTAAATATTCACTTGACTTTTCACTTGGAGGATATGAACTTGACGAAGATGGAACTCCTGTAAATCAGCGTATGCGAGATTTCTACGAGTGGGCTGAAGGCATGGAAAAACTTCTTGTGAAAGCAGCCCATAAAAATTCGGAGTCTTGGCTTGATATGCCTGATGCTACTGAAGGTGTAGCAAAAGCTCTTGTGCGTCCTCTTCTTAAATGGTCGAAGGACAAGGTAACTAAAAAGGTTACGACAAAGTGGCCTCCTACAATCAAAGGTAAGGTAGGATTCTGGGAGGATCGCTTTACAGTAAATGCGTTTAATGAGAACAAGGAGAAAGTAGAAGATCTTGATGCTGGTATTGTTCCTCGAACTGAAGCAATCGGTATTCTGAAACTTACTGGAGTAACATTTGCTGGTGGTAAAGTAGGATACAGCTTCCAAGTTCATCAGCTCAAGCTGTATGCTCCCCAAGGAATGCCTTCATACGCTTTCATTGAGGACGAGGAAGATGAGAAACCTGTAGTAACTGGTGGTCAGCTTCAAGACGAGGAAGCAGACGCAGATGAAGTAGAGGAAAAAGCTCCTACAAATGTTGTAGAAGACTCAGATGACGATGATGATGACGATGATGATGATGACGCAGATGACTTGGATAATGAGTCAGAGGAAGAGGTTCAAAAACCACCTTCTCCTAAAAAGAAAAAGGTAATTCGTCGCAAAAAGAAAGCTAGTGATTAAATAATTATTAAATACTAAAATCTTAAAATTTTTATTTTTTTGGATTTTATATATATATGGCTAGTATTAATCTAGAAGATGAAAATGTGTACATTAATGGTTTAACAATAAATGGTAATTTAAAAGTAAAAGGTATACTTTATATGGTTCATGATCTTAAAAGTTGCCCATCAGAGTTATTAGAAACAAATAACACGGATGTAGTTTATAACGAAGATACAATATTTGAGGGTAATTTACACATTTTACCTAAAAGTAATGTCACAATATCTGGATCAATTACTTCAGGTGAGCTTAGGGATAGGTATTAAAAGTTCATGCTTGAAACTGAAATATTATTATCATTATAGTTGTTGTATTTTTTACTCATTCTTGAAAGCTTGTATTCAGTCTCCTTTTTGAATAGATTCTTTTTAACATTCCAGTCATTCTTTCTATGCTGGAAATAAATTAAGTTTATTCTATGTAAGTAGGTTTTTTCATCAATAGTTGATGAAGACTTTAAAAACGTCTTTAGCATAGTTATATTCGGTTTTTTACTGAATTGCCTTGACAATTCCTTTCGATCGATATCAATATTCTCCAATCGGATAATACTACGAATTCTTTCGTAATTGCAATTCCAATTTGATAATACATGATTACTAATTACATTTTCAATCGACTTATATTCCTTTATAATTTCGTACACATCATTAGGACATAGGCCACGTGGACGGTGATTATAATCATTACCAAGTAGTATACATAAATCAATAAAACTTTTATGGTCTAACTCAAGATCATATAATATATCTTGGAAATAGTAAGTTTCAACATAGTCATCTCGGTTAGTAAAGTTTCTTATTACAAGTTTACTTCCACAAGCAATAGTATCCATATCCTCAGATACCACACCATCAACTATATCTAAATTACATAACTTTGAACAGTAATGTTCAGCTTCACAATCTGCTTCAATATATACGACACCCATTAGGTCAAATAAAATTTTTGTTTTTTCAATAACATTTTTGTTTACATAAATGATTTTCTTTTCTATCATATCTATTTCTTTTTGTATTTCTTGGATTTCAACATCATCGTGGGATGACTCAACTTGAATTTTCAAAAGTGATAATTTTTCTTCCAATCTATCTTTTATTAATCTTCTATTTTTAATAGTGTCAAATTTTTCGTCAGGTGGCTTACCATCAAGAATAAAAATTGGCGTTATACCAAATTTTTTAAATTTGTTAATCATAAAAAACATTCCGTCTATATGATTACTTTTTCCATATAAATATTTATATAGATAAACGTTTGTATCAATTGCTAAAACTTTGCCAGAATATGATGACAAATGTTTTTTGTTAATTCCATTATGTGAATTACTCTCAATTAATGTATTTAAATTTTTTATACCCATCAATGTGTATATATATATTAACTATTATTAATATATATTTAGATGTTTTTAATTGACTTAATAATAATAGTTTAAATCATTATAAGTCATTCTTAGAGAATTATTAATAGTAGGATTTGCTAGTATTTTCTGTATTAAATATAGATCTTTTTTTGTTAATTTATAAAATTTATAGATATCTCTTAGATTCCATTCGAAATTATATTTTGGAAAATATTTTGTTAACACAGTATCGGTATTGTTCATCAAACTACATTTTAATATGTAATATGCTAGAACTGATGTTGATTGGTCTAAATATAAAGTATTATTTTTATCTAAAAAATGATTAACATTCTTAAATCCACTTTTTTTAATTATTCTATCAGCTACAGAAAGACAATAGCAATATTCAGTATAAAAGTAATCATTAATATTACTTTTTGTTAGTATACAGTTGAATATACTATTAAAAATTATACCCAAACAATCAGTTAATGCCTCAAATAAATTTATCTTACTATAGTTTTTGCTAACATTAAATTCATCAATTACTTGATTGCTTATATCATAAACATTATCTAAATATATATCTGACATTGAAAAATCTAGTCTTAAAAAATGAATAAGTTCATGAATCAAAACCTTGTCTGACTCTTCTTTTCTGAACAACACTATTAATGATTGGGATAAGGTATGAATAGTTCCACCACTATTTACATTATTTATACCAAAATGTTCATTATGAGGCATAAGTTTAGGTAGGTCAACAGGGGCATAATAAATATGTATTGTTTTATTTTTTACATTAAGCATTTCGAGGAGTGAAAATATTTTAGTAAATTTATTAGCTATATCCAAGCTTTGGTTAAAACAACGAGAATCATCATAAGTGCTATACAGACGCATCATAATTTTATTGGAGTTATGCTGAGCCGTTATATCTCTAACTAGAGTATGTTTTGTTAATATATTATGCATTAGCTCATCTGAAATAAATCTACAATCTGTAAAAGGTTTAAATGTAGTTTGACTTGTAATTCTAAGATAATTGGATATTTGTTGAATTTGTCTATTTTTAGAAAGACTACTATTTGTTAAATTATTAAAATTATATTTTTTTTCCTCGGATGATCTAAGATTTAAATTAAATAAAATATTTTCAAATATAGTATGACATTTAGTATAGTAATTATTTATACTTCTTAATCTAAAATTAGTAGGACAAGTCAGTAATGTTTTTGTTAGTTTCATTTATAATAGACATATAGATTTATTATAAATAAAATCATAATTTTTCAATTAATACATAGGGACTAATAGTATCGTAAATAGGAACTTCAGCTTTTTCTGTGTAATTGTTATCTAATTTATAATTTACATAATTAATAATAATATATAAATCACCTAGTTTACCAGTTTTTTTATCTAACATTCCTTTTTTAGGAACTTTAACTATATTACTTTTGTTTTTAAAATTAATATTTAATTGTAGTCTTTCATTTTCAATAAATTCATTATCAAGATAATATCCTGTATCTAGATATTTTAAGCTTACATCATGGTGTAAACATAGACTATTGTCATTTATTCTTTTATAATTTTCAGGAAAGCTATCTGTCAAAAAAAACGTATATGACTCACCTAAATAATAAATAACATGCTCATCAAATGCTATATCAAGCAAATATGTATTGTTGCTTTTATTTACAGGTATGATAATATTGATATGTGTATACTTTCTAACAAAATCTATAGTCAGATTTATGTTGTTCTCTTTATCAATGTCATTTATATCTAACTTTAATTCGTAAATGTAGTCTTTATCTATTACATCGTCATTACTATTAGTTAATGTTTTTTTCAAAATATGTTTTACAACATTACCACCTTCCTCAATAAGTGTATCTCTATCAATAGTAGTAAATAAATCCCATATACTTACTTTTTCACTACTATTAAACTTATCTTTAAGATTACTAAATGTAGTTTTTAGAAATTTTGAAATAACTGGATCTATATTACTAAAAACTTCATTAAACAATTCTTCTGGAGATTTGGTTTCAATATTTGCTACACCAGATATATCATACTGCATTCTACTGTTTTTATTAGATAAAACTTGATATGCTTGACTAATATTTTGAAATTTTTCTTTTGCTCGTGGGTCTTTATTTTTGTCTGGATGCCATATAATAGCTTGTTTATGATAAGCTTTCTTAATTTCAAGTTCAGAGGCATTAACTGAAATTCCTAAAATTTCATAATAGCTCATTAGTTACTAATTAGTAATTTTTTAACTTTAAGTGCGAAAAATTCTAAACATATTAAATCATGTTCTATTGAACACATTCGTTTCTCTGATTCTACTGTAATGCTAATTATATTCATTTTTTGTTTATCACTTAGTTTATTGGAATTAATTAGTTTGTAATATATTTTTTTAAGTATATATGGAACAGTAATATTAATGAGAAGTAAATTGTATACTATCTGCCTAATCTCAAGTATACTTTTGAAATTTTTTTGTTTTACAAGATCTACAATTTGATCAATATATTTATTAATCGAATTTATGTTACTAAAATCTAGTTTCTTATTATAATGAAAACTAATTATAGCATTATTAAGAACAAAAAGGTCTTTTTCGCAATTATTTAAAATTAATTTTTTATGTGTTTGGGATAATTTATACTTTGTTTTGCTTATAATATCAATGTATTCTTTTATAGCTTCATTTGTTTGACTTTTTATCCGTATAGAGGTTAATCTTGAAATAATTGATGTATCAACCCTTGCTAAATTTTCGGCTACAAGTATAAATCTTACATTATCACTACATTTATCGAGAAGTAATTTCAAGCAAATCTGAGTTGCTTTAGACATATAATCAAAATGATTAATAACTATAAACTTATAAGCTATATTATTAATAGGTTTGTATGATATTTGATTAACTAAAAAATCACTAATGATATTTTTATCATACAAACCATATTCATATAAATTAATTTCAATATGATAAGGCGACGATATATATTCAATATTAACTTTATTATTGCCTATCTTAAGTTCAAGACTATTAAGAGAACGTGACTTGTATATATTACATTTATTAAACGTGTTTAAAAATGAATATACTAAAGTTTTTCTACCAGTATTAGCTTGTCCATTAAAAATCATATTGATTACATTATCTTTTTTAATTAATTTAAGACTATCAGCAATATCTTTATTTATTATAAAATCATCTAAATAAATAGGTGTTAAAGTATTATTCATAAACTATTTTATTATAATGATTAATGTTTAGATATTTATGTAAATATCCATGTTATATCTCGTTATGCTTGTGTATTTATTAACTCTACATTTAATATGGAAGATATTCAAAATAAATTTAAAATTATTAATGAATTATCTAATAATCTTAGCGTTTTACATAGAAATAATAATAATTTTAATGATAAATCAAAAAAATCATTTGAAATTAAGTTAAAATTGTTTTCTGAAAATTTAGATTTAATTTTAGAAAATCTAACAGACTTGACAAATGATATTACCCAAGACTACTCAGAATTATCTAAAAATGTTCAGAATTATTGTAAAGATAGTACTGATATAAATAGTATATGCAAAGAGTTTTATCCATTAATTTTACTTAAGATACTTAGTCGTAATATTACCGACCAGGGATACCTCTAGGTCCTCTTGGTCCAATACGACCGCGTGGTCCTTCTTTATTTCTAAGCAATCTGTAACTCCATACTGTAAAAGCAATATGTAATACACAAACTATAAGCATTACAATAACAATATTTGTTAATTTTTTATTATCTAATTCCATATATATATAATTACATTTTTGTATCGTTTTATTTTAATTTATGAAATATGATTTAATATATGGATAAATACCTAGATAAATCTAATAATTCTAATAGTGGGTTAGACAACGTGGGAAATTTATCAAGGCAAGCGTACAACTATAATAAAGAAAAGAGTTATGAAAGCGAATTACATTTGTTTAAACAAAAGATTATGACTAAATTACATAAATTTAACCCACAAAGAATAAACGATAGTTTTGATAATACTTTAAATTTATTGTGGTTTCAACATTTAATGAACAAAAAACAACCCAAAGACTATGTTGCTATATATAATGATTTAAATATAACATACGAAAATCACGAATTAGAGTAACTTAAGTAGTGTTTAAACTTTTAGTATAGGATATAAAAATAAGATATTTTTATATATTATATTATGGAAGAACAAATAAATTGGGATACAGATATATGGAATGTTATAGATTCGTATTTCAAAAATACAGAGAATTACTTATCAAAACATCAAATAGAATCGTATAATACGTTTCTTGATGTAAACATACCTAAAACAATTCGACAATTTAACCCTATTGTATTACCTTATCAAAAATATATAGATCCGCAAACAGGAGAAGAAACTGATGACTATTTTTTTCAAATTAAAGTTACTGTTGGTGGAAGTATTGATGAAGTAGGAAATGTAATCAACGACGGTTCATCTATATTTGTGGGAAAACCAATTATTCAAGAAGTTAGAGAAGACAGTGAAACAAATGATTCTCTTATTTATAGAAAGACTCTATATCCTAATGAAGCACGTCTTAAAAATATTACTTATAAATGTGGCGTAAAAGCAGATATTATAATTGAATACATAGTCAGAGACGATAATGGAGACATGATCAGAACCATAGATCCTAAAGTATTTAGTAATGTTCAGCTAACTAATAATTTACCTATTATGTTAAGGTCTAAAATATGTTCGCTTTCAGAAACTGTAGGTTCAACTTCCAGACTTATGGGAGAATGCGAATACGACCAAGGAGGATATTTTATTATTGATGGTAAAGAAAAAGTAATTGTTGCTCAAGAAAGACAAATAGAAAATGTTACCTACGTCAACAAGATGAAAGGGGAAGATAGATTCAAATACACAAGTGAGATACGTTCAGCTCCTGAAAATAAACTTCAGCCAGCAAGAATAACGAAATGTGCGATTATTAATAATATTAATTCACAAAGAGAGAAAATAGAAGAGAATACTGTAAGATTTATCATACCTAATATTAATAAAGAAGTCCCTATTTTTATACTTTTTAGAGCTTTGGGTGTAATAAGTGATTACGATATATGTTCTCTTATTGTAAATGATTTTGATACCTCTATAGGTAAAAAACTTATGGAACTTTTAAAACCAAGTGTTAATGAAGGAAGTATCATAAATAATCAAACAGACGCATTAGATTTCTTAGAAAGAAAAATTTCATCCAACTTTATGACACCTAATACCGCCGCTATAAAAAGAAAACATTTTTTAGCAAGTATATTAAAGGATTATCTTGTTCCGCATACAGGAACTAATTACTATAAAAAAGCTTATTTTCTTGGACACATGGTTAGAGAACTGTTAGTAAACCTTATTAACAATAGTCCTTCTACTGATAGGGACAGTTACATATATAAACGTGTTGATATATCTGGCTTTTTAATATCTGCTATTTTCAGAGATTTGTATTTCAGAGTTAAAAATAAATTAAGTGAGAACCTTAATATTTTTTATAATACTAAAGAATCTGAAAATCCAGGAGCATATTGGAACATATTTATTAACCAGGAAGAAGAAGATATTAAAAAAAGAAATTACAGATTTTTTAATATTATTGGTGAATCCAATGATGAACATGGAGGACTTCCTGTAAACAAACTTATTGATCAAAGTATTATGGATGAAGGATTCTTATATGCTTTTAAAAACTGCTGGGGTCTTAAAAATGCCTCAGGATGTAAACAGGGTGTTACACAAGATATGAATAGACTTAGTTATCTTGGAGCAGTATCTCATATAAGAAGAGTTAATACACCATTATCTAAAAGTGCCAAAGTAAGAGCACCGCATGCTCTTCACTTATCATCATTTGGTGTAATGTGTCCTGATGAAACTCCTGATGGAGGTAATATTGGTTTGAGAAAAAATATTTCTATTTTTGCTAATATAACATCAGGAACAAACTCAGATCATTTATTAAGAGTTCTTTTTACATCAAGTCTTGAAGATATTCTGCAGATTGATTCTGATAAACTTAAATCTACTAAAGTATTTTTAAATGAAAGATTGGTTGGCTACACTAAAAAACCATACTTTATGCACAAGAAACTTAAATTATTAAAACGTAATGCTCTTATTAATATCTACACATCAATATCATGGAATATTAATGACCAAGTATTAAAGATTTCAACTGATTCAGGAAGAGGAGTAAGACCTGTATTTATTGTTAAAGATAATAAAATACCATTTACCCAAGAAATGCTTACAAAAATAAAAGATGTAAATGACATCTATAATTGGTATCACTTAGTTGGTGGAACACTAAAAGCTGATTTACCTAAACCATATATTGATACTGATAGTTCTTACTATATTCATCCAAATGAAAATAATCTTGATAAACTTGAAGAAACAGCAGGTATTATAGAATACATTGATCCTGCTGAATCTAACCAATCATTAATAGCTATGTATCCAAGAGATTTAGAAAACGCGGTTGATAAATACAATTATTGTGAAATTCATCCAGCTATTAACTTTGGTGTATTGGCTTCATGTATTCCAGGTATTGAAATGAATCAACATCCCAGAAATCAATTCTCTACAGGTCAAGGGAAACAAGCCCTTGGTGTATATGCGACCAATTTTAAAAATAGAATGGATACGAAAGGACAAATTATGTTCTATCCACAAAAGCCCATTATTAAAAGTAAAATAGCTAAATATCTAAGAGTTGATGAATTGCCTCATGGCATGAATACTATTGTTGCTATAGGTTGTTTTTCAGGTTATAATCAAGAAGATAGTATTATTTTCAATAAAAGTTCTGTTGAAAGAGGTATGTTTAAAACAACTAAATTTAGAACATTTTCACAAAGAGAAGAAGTTGATGGAGATAAGAAGATCGAATTTATATGTAATCCAGATCCTTCAAAAACTACAAATCTTAAATCAGGTAACTACAATAAATTAGATGAAAACGGAATTATTAAATCTAACATTAAAGTTAATGAAAATGACGTTTTAATAGGAAAATGTGTATATACTGGTGAATTTGATGTTAACGGTGAAGAAATAATAGCTGATAATAGTGAATTTGTAAAGCGTAACGAAGAAGGTTATGTCGACAGAGTTTATTCTAATGTTGGTAATAATAATCAAAGATATGTAAAAGTTAGAATAAGAAAAGATAAACAACCTGAAGTAGGTGACAAATTTTGCTCAAGACATGGACAAAAAGGAACCATTGGTATGTTATTACCAGCAAGAGATATGCCCAGAACTAAATCTGGTATAACACCTGATATTATTGTTAACCCACATGCTTTCCCAAGTAGAATGACTATAGCTCAATTTTTTGAGCAATTATTAGGTAAAACATGTGTTCACAAGGGATTTTTATCAGAAATTGTTCCATTTAGTGAAAATAATATTGAAAATGTAGCATCTATTCTTGAAGAACATTGTGGTTTTGAAAAACATGGAAATGAGGTTCTCTATTCAGGTATAACCGGTGAACAACTTAAAGTTAATTTTTATGTCGGTCCGACTTATTACTTAAGATTAACTCATCAAGTATCAGATAAATATCAAGCACGTAACGACGGTCTTAAAACTTCACTAACTCATCAGCCCGTTGGAGGTAGAGCATTAGGTGGAGGAGGAAGAATAGGTGAGATGGAACGTGATGCTATATTGTCACATGGTATAGCAAGTTTCCTTAAAGAAAGTTTTATGGAGAGATCAGATAAATATAAATTTTATATATCTAAAAAAACCGGATTAATATCAGCTTTTAATCCTCATAAAAATATTTTTAGGGACATATCTAATGATGAAACTGAACAATATATAGATGATGAAGGAAATGTTGTAAAAAGACCAGTTGATGAAACAACAAGTGAGTTTGTATGCATTGAAGCTCCTTATACTTTTAAACTTTTCCTACAAGAAGTAGAAAGTATGGGTATTGCACCTAGATTAGTAGCAGATTCCATAATTAAAGAGTGGAAGAAGTTTAATATTAAACAGAAAGATTTCCCTGATAGTTATCAGTTAAAACAAAATAAAAGACAACTTGAATTATATAATTCGTCACTTAAAATTTCCCCACTTATACACCCATTTACAGTATTTTTTAATGCTATAAAATTAGAGCTTATTAATAAAACAGATCAGCAGAAAAAATTAATTGATTTTTCTAGTAAAAATGGTGTTGATTTATTTAAGTGGGCTGAGTTAAAAATAAAGACTATTTTGGCATTTGATAAAGAATTATCTAAGATTGAAGGTAACCAAGGAGCCTTGGAAAGATATCAAGCCATGAAACAAAATGATGATCATAATATAACAAGGTGGGCAAATAGCAGTGATGTAAGCTTCATTGTAGGTGATGTAAGTAAAGAACTATTCAATTACGATGCTACTAAATTATCTCCTCCAAAATACAGACAATTACTTAAATTGAAATTAAATGAAAAACTTAAAAATACTTTCAATATAGCAACTCATTTTCATGGTATTGAGCAATTATTTTCAAGTAGAGAAAATTTAAGAACTTTCCTACTAAATGCTAAAGATTCTTTAGACAATGGAGGATATTTTGTTGTAACATCTCTTGATGGAGAAAGAGTATTTAATAAATTGAAAAAGAATAATAAGATAGTAGGTTCAATGTTAAATAAAGTTACACGTAAAAAAGATGTATTATGGGCAATACAACAAGGAACTGTAGATTTATCAAAAGAAAGACTTAGTTCAAGTCTAGATAATGGATTTAGTAATACTGTAAGAGTTACTTTTGAAAATAAACAATTAGAAGAAGAATCACTCGTTCATCCAACATTGTTAATCAGTATGGCTAATAAATGCGGACTCAAACTTGTTCCTAAAAATGAGTTAATAAATAACTATAAAATTTTTAATAAATCAACAGGAACATTCAAAGAATTATTTAATAGATTTTTAAAAGTTAATCCAGATACAAATATAAATAAGTTAAATGATGATGAATACAAAGTATTAAAAGAATTTTCAGATTTACATAGGTATTTTATATTTAAATTGGATAACAATAAAATTATACCCGATAATGTCTTTTCTGATAGACAAAAATGTATTGAAAAAACTATGAAAACTGTTCATGTTAACGACAGATACCCTAATATCAAATTACCTATGCCTGTATCTTTTGATCCAAATCTTATTAATCAATATATAACACAACATAGGTCATTAATAGGTCATTTTGATAATATAGGTATAAAATCAACAGACAATCAATATATTGATGGGTCACAAAAAGATTTCAAACCCATTTTAGAAAATATTGAAAGTATACTTGCTCATCCATTTTACAAAAAATTTACTAACTCCACATATAAAAATACTCTAAATTACATATTTGATTATATTAAACTTGGTGCTTATGTAAGAATTCTCAATTCTGAAGTAATACAGTTTGTCCCAATTATTAATTATAACTCTGATAATTCAGAACATACTTTATCTAAGGAAGTTAAATTTATGGGAGAAGATGGTTATGAATTTGACAATTTAATGGATTATTTGCAGGCTAAATTCTTTAATTCAGGTATATCAGAACTTTTTAAAAGTTCAGGTGATGTTCTTGATATAAATTGGTTTAAAAATGGTGAAGAAGGTGCTACTAATAATAGTGATTTTATAATTGATGGGGAAAAAGTAATTATAGGTGATAATAGATTAGAAATTATTAGAAATAAATGCAATAAATTAAGATACATTCTCGAACAGGTATGTCAAACTAAACAAGAAAAATTAGAAAATTGTGAGTTTGTAATTAATCTTTTGGAACATCCTATACTTACAGTTAGAGATGATAGGTTAGTTAATCCTTTCGCATCTTCACTCAAAGAACAAGCCAATGATATAAATATCAAAGGTAATATTTTACCTATATTAGGTGATAATCAAATGAATAACTATCTTGATATCAGTATTCCTAGTATTACCACTATTGATTTATTAGATAATACAATGAGTATAGGTAACTGTAAAGATCAAAACATATCTATTCCTCAGAAAAATCTTAACGAAATGCCTAATATGGTAGGTGTAATAATTGATACAAGTAGCCCTCAAGTGTATAAATTTTTAGAACAATTTAAAAGTATTGATCGTAAGCTCGATAGTATGGATGGCGACTATCAATCTGAGTTTGATTTATTCCTCATCGATAAAAATATAAATAACACTATAGATGGTTCGTCAATTAATTGGAGTAAAAACAGTGAAGAACTTGGATTTATTATGAATTCTGAAATTTATAAATTCCCAGTTGATTCAAAAATTCAATTGTTTTTACAAGGTAATAACCCAGGAAATATATTACCATTACAATGTAAAGCATCTGGCATTCTTGTTGTTCTTAAAGACGAAAATGCGTCTCATATGCCATGGTTTTTCAAAGCATTTAAAAGATTCGATTATAAGACCTACAGAGAGGGTGTTAACGTGGATGGTCACTATATTGAAATATCTTCATTAGACGAAATTTCTGACGTGGTTACTTTCCTAGTTGATTACGAAGATATAGCTGATAAACTAGTAAAGAATAAAAGATCATTAACTACTAAATTATTTACTAAAGAATCAGTTATAGATTATTTACAATTAATAATCAATAAAATAGGTGAGAAATCAAGTTACGATCAAATAAGCACAAATATATTTACAAGTGAAATTACCGAACAAGTGACAGAAAGGTCATTAATGTTCCCTACAAAATTATTAGGCACATTAATAGGTAAAGCAGGATCAAAAATTAAAGCCATTCAAAATACAACAGCAACTAACATAAATATTAGTTCGGATAAAGTTGTAGAATACGGTGAAGAAAAAGTTACATTAACCGTTAATGGAGGAATATCAGGAGTAGGTCTTGCCATGGAAACTATTACAAAGGTTCTTAATACTGATACAGATTATACATTAGTATTGAGTCACAAAGTAGCACAAGTTGTAGGTAAAAAACGCGAACATTTAAATCTAATTGAATCACATTTCAATGTAAAAATATTTACAGTAGTTACTGATAAGGAAAAACTTAAATTTTTAAAAGAAGAATTCCCAGATAAAAAGGATGATTCTAAAGAAATTGATGAATTAAATAAAACTTGGTCTGTAATTAAAGTAATCGGTGAAAAACAATTTATCCCACCAGCAATAAGAACTATTCAAGCTTCTGTAAAAGGAGGTTTTAAGTCGGCTATGAGACACATTCAAGCTGAATTATCTCTGCAGAAACCCGCTACACTTGAAAAAATATTTACATACCACGATGAAGATAGCCTTCTCTTTAACAAAGATACATATATAGTAGATGATGATATAGAAGAATTACCACATGGTTGGATTAAACTTCCTGAGGAAGATTATCCTATTACTGCTAGATCATTAATCTATAATTTCGGTATTGAAAGGCAAGAATGGAACGCAGAAGAAAATGCTGATAGATTACCAAGAGTATTTCCTATCGGATGGAGAGACGATGATCTTGAAACAAACAATATATCATCACAAGCTATGCATAATTACTTACAAGCTAATTACACAACTGCTAATAATTGGAGATCTGGAGTAGAAATTTTAAAACAAATACAACCTTTAGCAAGACCTACTTTAGCTCCTATATCATCAGTAAGTAGAGATGATGGCTCTCCTGGATTACCCATGACACCTGATTATCCAGCAACGTCTCCAGTTTATCAACCTGGCTCTCCTGGATTACCCATGACACCTGATTATCCAGCAACGTCTCCAGTTTATCAACCTGGATCTCCTGAATATGGAGTAGTATCTCCACAATATGCTCCACCATCTCCAGAATATGATAATGTTTCAGATACAGGTAGTCCAGGTGTTCCCTATATTCCTACACCTCCACCTCCACCCCAGTATACAGAACCTGAATCTTATCAAGCTTCAAAAGACCTTGATTTTGGACAATTTGGTGGCACATTATCTGATATTAGATTTCATAAAGATAATAATTCAGTATTAATAGCTGTTCCATTTGAAAGCAAAACTCTAAATAAAGCAGAAGAGGATAAAAAACTTAATGATTATATTAATGATCTAAGATTTAATCTTAATAGATATATCCTTCAACAACAATCTACAGAACATATGAATTTTAAAATTGTAGTTTTAAAACATAATAGTGATATTATGGCTGGTAAAAATATTATTCTCACTGGATTAGGGGATCTTAAATCACCTATTAGTGCTGTTTCAAAATTAATTGAGGATAATGGTTCTCTTGCTGAAAATAAATATAAAACTCATTTTAACAAAGGAGCATTATACAACATCGCAGGTAATATTGCTATGCATGATTCTCATATTCAAAATATTATTTTACATCCATTTGGATATTTACCTAATAATCATATGATATCACATTATTTTAAAAATCCAAGATCATCAGTTCATTTATTAAGTGTCGAAGATGACTTCCATGGACCATTACTTATGAATAAAAGAATATTCTTTAAAAATAGTTTTCCCAATCATCTTTGGTCTGATTACAATACCAACATGGTATATGAAAAAATACTGAGAGATAACAATATTCAAATTAAAAAATTTATGGATATTAATGCACATTGGAGTAAAAGACCAGTATTAGAGGAAATGGATGACTATATGCAAGCAAATGAACTTGTAGAATTAGATTCTGTTTATTATGAACAAAATAATATTCTCAGAAATAAATGGTATAAAACCAAAAATATCTTGAGTGTTTCTGATAATTCTAGCATATATCATGTTGACCTTGATTTTAATTGTAATCCTATGAGTAATATTAATAATTCTTTTATCTGGCAAATGGTTAATAAAGATAGTGAAAGTAATATTAAAACAGGAAAACAGCATAATACTTTAACTAGTTATCTGGGAAATTATGTAAAATATCAATTAGATAATGAAGTTACTATACAATCTGATAAACAATTTAAATATTCACATGTTAAAGTAGTTGTGGATGATGATATGATCAAATTAGTTAATATTATTCTAAGATTACGTATTCTAATAAGTATATTCAAATCATTTATTATTTCAAAATATTCTACAGAATTGCCTATTATTAAACATAGTGAAATTACAATTACTGTAGATGATAATAAAGATATAGTTCTAAGACTAGTTGACAAAAAAACTGAAAGCGAAATAGATCAGTTATTTGTAGACATTAACGAAGTTCTTAAAAAACCAACTGTTACCAATAGATTAGCAACTTATAAATTTATGGATGTTAAGGATTTTGATTATGATCTTATTAAAGATAGCTTCGAAGAACTATTAAAAGTTACTAAAAATAATAATATCACTCAAATTAAACCAGATCAATTAGCAAGATTTAATATAATAAGAAAAGGAGTTGATACTTCAAAATATGTTATAATTGAAAGTATGGGAGACACTGATATATTACTTGATACAAAAACAGATAGTATAAAATATCTTAATCTTCATGACCAATCTGTAACAGATGTTCCTAAAAATGATAAGCTTGTTAAGCTTTCAGAAAATGAATTTTATTTGGCTATGAAATATAAATTAACTCAGAAACTCGATATTGAAGATTCAGGAGTAGTTGATGTAATTAATAAAGAATACTATGAAAAATATTCAGAAGGTAAAAAGGTTATAATAGACGATCAACTTGGAAGCATTCAAAGTACAAATTTAACTTCATTAAAAATTTTACTTAATGATGGAAATATTATAACAGTAGATGTAAATCCTGATAGTCCAGAAGATAATGTAAACTTACTTGATGACGTTTTACTTGATGAGGCAGATATACGAGAGTTAACCATAAATGAAAATAAAGTTAGAGTAATAGGTAAATATATTAATAAAAGTGGAAATAGAATGCTTGTAATTAGTTCATTAGATGGGTCATTTATGAAAATCTTAAACTATTCGGAATTCAGAAAAACACAAAAACTTGGTAGCAATTTATCTACAAAAACTAGCAGACATGAAGGTCCTGAATCTCTTGAAAAGGATATTTCACAGCATTCCAAAGAAGAAGATATTATTAAATATATAGATGATCCTACAGAAAATTACCTTAAATCAGATAATACTATGAATAATAAATTACCATATTTTTGTAAAGCTTTATCAAAAATGAAGCCTCTTTCGTTAGAAAATATTACGAGCAAAAGAAATCTTATTTATAACTTAATTCTTAAGAAATTTAACATATCAGATATGATGCTGACCAATGATAATTACAAAGAACTAATTAGTAACATTTCAAATAATGATTTTATTACTACATTATTCAGAGGATATGATATATCTTTCTTTAACAGAAAATATAGAAGATATACTGGCATTACAGGTTGTAAATCTAAAGTATGTATAGACGGAAAATGTTTTGAATCAAAATCATATCAAGGATTTAATGATAATCCAGATACAGTTTTACATATCAATATAGATAGTAAAAAACTATTAGATAATTTAAAATTTATAGAAGATGAAAACATAGCAAGTGATTCATTTAGTCCTAATAAATTAGATAATATTCTTAAATACATTATTCTAATATTTGAGCACGAGTTAGTTCATTCATTTATAAACTGTTTTTGTTCATCTATGGAAAAAGGAGATACCTATAAAGAAGTTCATAGTAGTATTTTTAGAAAAATAGTAAGAAATTTATTTGGACATTCAGACAAAACACATAATTTACTTGCAAATTAATAAATTTGATATTTAATTAAAATTATTTTACTTTAATTAAATAATTTAGATCATGGATGAAACACAATTTCTATTCAATTCTTGGAGAACAAGCCTTGAACTTGCCAACGACAGAGGTTTTATTGTTAACGAAAATTATCTTAAGATCACACTGAAAGACTTCAAATTTATGCTTTCAAGTAAGGAATCTAATGTAGATATTATATGTAATGATCATGTTGATGAACCAAATAAAATTCTGTATATTAAATTTATTCTTGCACTTAAAATTAAACCAAGTAGCATTAAAGATATTTACGAAGAAATAAAAGAAAAAATTAATGAACATAAATCTATTGATATGATCATTGTTCTAAAAAGTAAACCAAACAATTCTATCTTAAAATTACAAAAAGACAAAGCATATGGAGATATTCAAATATATTGGTGTAAGCAGCTACAGTTTAATGTCACGAAACATGAACTTGTTCCTATTCATAAAAGATTGTCTGAAGATGAAGGAAAACAAATACTCGATAGATATAGTCTTACAAGTAAACATCAACTACCCGTATTACTAAAAGATGATATTATATCAAAGTATTATAATTTTAAATCAGGTGATATTATAGAAATTACTCAGACAAAAACTTCACAAAATGGTAATTATAAATTCTACAGATGCGTAAGATAATTTAATTTACAATACAATCCCAACTAAATATCTGTATATAAAATATATATGACTAATTTAATTGGCTGTGATTACACTTGTCAAAGAAAGAAAAATATTAAAAAACTTAAAGATATGTATGAAACTGGATTAACCAAATACTATACTGCATATAATCAATATTTACAACATAAATATGATAGATCTTCCAATAGAGCATGGAAAAGAATGTATGCTGAAAAAACATTACGCCCTAAAGTTGAAAATCTTAATAACTATTTAAATAAGATATTAACTAATATGAAGAATAATATTAGAAAGTCATCAGGAATAATAAGTGGTCAATCTAAAAAAATTAATATGTCTCGCGATGAAATAAATAAAAAGAACTTTACCATAAAAAAACAAGACGAAGATATCGAAAGAAGTAATGTCGATCTTATTTCTAAGACACGTCAAATCGGATTTACAGCAGAAAGAAACACCTATAGAAGAAATATGATAGTTGCTTTATTAATTATAAATATACTTATC
>Ga0163109_10000543_pt1 | contig 30229 bp, 25 predicted proteins | sample CRUFie1St13metaG_FD_108704 | JGI IMG/M metagenome (GOLD analysis project Ga0163109, IMG submission 108704) | Marine microbial communities from the Costa Rica Dome - CRUD Field 142mm St13 metaG | ecosystem: Environmental > Aquatic > Marine > Oceanic > Photic zone | place: Costa Rica: the Eastern...
AAATTACATATAAAACTAAGACTGAATTAAATTAATTGTAAGAAACTTTTAAAACCTTTTGATTATTTAAAATAAATTGACGTGTTTGTGTTATAAAGTTAATTGAATCAGCTGCAAACCCAGTAATGCTTGTAAGAAATTCTTGATACTCTGATGCATGATTTATATATGAAAAACTCTGTGAATAAAATTGAATGCGACGCTTATACTCTACATAACTACTCTCTAAATCTAGCAAACGTGAAAACTCTAGTGGGCTTAGAAATGTAGGTTGAATGGATTGAAAATACTCAAAGTTTTGCATGGAATTACACAAATCATAATTATTATTGATTGAATGAATATTAATTAAATTTCGATAACAATCTCGAAAACTCTGAAATATATATTGGCAAATAATATGGAGGTTATCTGTATTTATGTTTGAAGCTTCCACTATTAACGGTTCTACAAATTGCCTATTATAATCTGCCATGACTATTGTGAGGCTTCGAAGTTGATCTGTAAGAGTATAGTTGTTGAAATAGGTTGTTACCGGATCTAGTCCAACTATAAATCTAGCCTGCTCATTTTTGAGTGGTTGCATAAAGCTAAAATTGGCTCGTTTCGACTGTATGTCATCTAATGATATCACTACGGGTGAAAAATCTATCTTTGCTATTTTGAATGTTGAACAAATTTGTTGAAAAACTTGATCTTGTATTAATTGAGCAGGTTTTTGAGCGATAATTACTGCATCTATATCTGAAAGCACTGTGTGTTTATTTTGCAAAAAAGAGCCATAGTTGGTGGCTCCTTGAATTAGTTGTCTGTTATGCAAATCGGCTAGTTTATTTTGAAGCTCATCTACTTTTGTATGGAATTGATTTGGGTTGGCAAACTCTTTATTTTGGATTTGTTTTATTGAAAGTATTTTAGTCATTTGATTTTGATTAATAACTAAAAAACATACACCTTAATTGTAATAGCAAATTAAAATTTCTTGCTTTTTATAAGTTTGTTAAATAGAATGATTTTACTTGTGCGCCAGTGGCGGAATGGTAGACGCGCTAGCTTGAGGGGCTAGTCTCAGACACTTTGAGGTGGAGGTTCAAGTCCTCTCTGGCGCACCAGTTGACATTAGAATATTGCATGTAAGTGTGAGCTTCTTAAAAATAACCTGTGTGAACCTGCTCTTATAAAATTAAATAAGGTATAAATTTCAGCTATACTTGCTTGTTGGTTGTTTAAGTTTGTCACTATATTATTTAATTGTGAGACGTTTACTTGTCCTTGATTAAAAGCTACTGAATGTCTCTCATCCCCTTTATAATAGACTTTGGATTTAACGTGTGGTTGTGGGTGCATACTCTGTATGTAAGAGAGATTCAACTCAGGAAAAGACACACCACGATAAGCACTAAAATTCTTAAAAGATATCTGAGGGTCTGCTAATTTTCGTCTTGGTTTTGTATATGCTATGTACATGTCTGACTTATATCTGAATGATGATTCGTCTGAAACTTGTGGTAAATTAAATTCGTGGGCTTCTACATACTCATTTAATTGATGTTGATTCTTATAAATATTGAGAATTTGATTTAGATGATGCAGTATAAAGTCTATTTTTTCGTTTGATTCTAGTAAGGATGATTGATCTAAGATGTTATAAAATGCCTCACATAAAACTTTATGGTTTACTGGTAAGCAGCCTGTTTCATCTATAGAGTCTAGTACTTTCTTTAATTTTTTTATAACAGAACTCAAGCCTGGATAACGAGATATTAATAAAGGTTCAATAAGATGATCATAGGTTTGGAACTTGAGTTCACAGTCTTCTATTGTCTTATAACTTATACCAATCATATTTATATCCTGATTGTTAAATCGCCTCTTGTCTCTCTCTACTTTAAAATAATTATCTGGGGTTAGATTCCATTTACATTCAATTGCAGAGTTGTCTACGTAGCCATCTACTCGGTACCCTTGTGAGTAAGTACCATCACTATTACTTAAAAGGGGTGCAAACTGTCTATAAACTCTGTGTTCATTTTTAAGCAAACTAACTGTGAGTAAGGCAATATATTCAAAAATGAGTCCTTTATACATAAATACTTCTGGGATAGAGTTTAGTGAGGTTTTAGGAATGCACTCTCCATCTCTCCAAACTGATTCTTCTTTTGAGTGTCTATAAATACTATTTGGTAACATTATCTCTTTTGGAGTTTGTGCCGCAAATCCATGTACCTCGAAAGTTTTAGAAACACAAGGGTGCTGATCGGCAACCGGCCTGTTTGAATGGCTAATTTCTGATGAGGCATTAGTAATCTGTTGCAATATCCCTGAACTTAAATGGTCACCGAGAATTGCATGATTAATAGTAATTCCAAAATCAGCTAAAAGCCTTCTTTGGTTGGCTATAAGCGCATACTCTGTATCGATTGAATTAACATACCTAAGTGATGGAGAATTAAGTATTTGCAAGATATGTGTTTTGATTGGTAGCCCTACTGCTTGTAAAACTGGTGAACATATAACTGTTTCATGCAGGTTTGAAAAATCAATTGGGCAAAATTGCTCAAAAAGTGGTTGTGAATGTTTTATATATTTACTTTCAATATTGCTCATAAATTATTAGTTATCCTAATAACTAGTGAAATTTAAAAGCTTCAACAATTCAAGTGAGCTGAATTGCGTTAAAAATAATAATATTTTAAAACAACAACATAATAAACCACATGCTATTTTTGTCTATGGATTGTCTATGAAATTTAATAACAGAATAGACTTTCTTGTTTTGAAAGTAGACTTCGAATCATCAGTTCTTTTCTATTTGTCAATCATTGTGTAATACTTTAAAACGTCAGAATAGGCCTTGATTCTTGCGAAATATTCCCGAATTAGTAATCTATAATGTCCCCTACTATTAAAGCTATTGGTTTGAATATGTTTAATTGGGATGTCTAATAGTTTAGCAATAAAATTTGCGCGCTCTAAATGAAACTTTTGAGACACTAAAACTATTTGAGTTTCGGGCTTGGTTTTGTGCATTTTTTTGAGTTGTCTCATTGTATCGAAAGTATCAGCTGCATAGTGTGTAACTATTTGATTTTTATTTATACCTAAATCAGTTATAGCTTCTATCATAGAATCTATCTCACTGTAATTTGTTGTATGAAATCCAGAGATTAACACTTTAGAATCGGGTATTCTATCAAATATCTCTTGTATTTTTTCAACTCGAGATTGAAAATAAATGTTCATTATTCCGTTTACTCTTGGAGTGGTTCCAAAAAATGTAATGACTGTATTGGAATCAACATCAAGATCTGTAATTTGTGAAGGTGTATATACAAGGCTAAAAAATATACTGTTTAAGTAGATAGCAATAGGAATAAAGAAGAAAACTATTCTAACCATTTATAATTTGTTTGATTGTACTAATCTTACTTGTAAATAAGCCTATTTCCAACTTTATTTTTTCAAGTAAGCTCATGCTTTTGAGTTTTTCGATAAAACTATTTATTTCATATTTATTATATCTTTTAAAAAATCCTAGATAAAAATTTAACGTTATGTAATCTTCATTTAAAATTATTCTTAGTATAAAGTCTTTATCAGTAAAAGGCTTATCTATTCTTTTGTATATTGTATGTATAAATCTTATTTGATTGATTTGTGTGATGAGCGGATTAGTTATTAAGCTTACGTAGGATATTGTGCTTTCGACATCTGTCGATAATTTATTTAAAAACAAAACTATGTCTCTACCTAAAAAAGGGTCTCTATTTAAAATTTTTACTAAATGTATAATCTTATGATGATCTAAGTAAAAAATATTATTTTCTAGCTCTATGTATTTTAAAACTATAGGATCTAAATGTGTTGCTAAATAATAAAGATTATTGAAGGATTGCGAACTTATTTGTATTCCGTTTAAAAATACATCTATAACTGATAATTGTATTTTTTTATTAGCTATTTCAATAATTTGCTCAAAATAATTTGGTAAATCTAGGCTTGGTAGTTTTGTGATAATTTGATAGATAAAGGGGAAATTCTCAGCAATGTTTTGATTTAATTCTAGTAACTCCATCAAAAAATCTAATCGATTTTGCGATATTTGAACTACTTTCATTAAAAATACTTCTAAGTCTTGATCATTGAAATACTCATCGAAAACTGAGTTAACTTGTGAATTGATATCATTTGCTAACCTCTCTATTTCTAGTTCTGTAATAGATACTAAATGAGAATCTAACTTTAATGTATTGTCTATTAAAAGTAGGTCTACCTTACGACCAGAGAATCTATTTAAACCATATTTATCTAATATATGGTGAAAACTTTGTTTTATATTATTTTTGGAATGTGACAGTTTCAATTGAGTGCTATTTATATGCGATTTATTGGGTAGCTTCAATATACAAGAATTTTATCTAATTGCGAGTAATTTATTGAAAAAGATGTTAAAATTCTATAGAATTCGAAACTAGTAAATATATTTATGGATTACTTAAATCAGACACTTTATTTTGTAGATATAGAAACAACAGGACCAAGCTCAATCAAAGATCGTGTTTTAGAAATTGCAATAATCAAAACACGTGGGCTCAAAGTTGTTGATAGATTTCATAGACTTGTGAATCCTAAAAGAAACATTCCCTACTTTATTCAAAATTTCACTGGTATTAAACCTGACATGGTTGCAGATGAAGAGTGTTTTTCTAGTTTGGCTAATGATTTAAATACTTTTTTAGACGATGGAGTGTTTGTCGCTCACAATGTTAATTTTGACTATAACTTCTTAAAACATTCTCTTAAACGTGAGGGGTTTGAATTAGATATGCCTAAACTTTGTACTGTGCGATTATCAAGAAGAATGTTCCCTGAGTTTCGTAAGCACAATCTGGATTCTGTCATTGAGCGTATTGGAACTAATATAAAAAATCGACACCGAGCACTAGATGACTGTCTTGTTCTAGTCGACTTTATAGAACATTTACATGATAACTTTTGCAACATTTCTTTAGATAAAGAAATAAAAAGTCTAATAAATTAACTTGCAGAATGGCTTTGTGTTGGTAGAATGAAATTTGATATAATCCCTTTCAAATGAATCGTAAACAGACTTTAAAATTATATAGTATAACGTGTGTTTTAGCTGTGTTATGTGGTATTTTAAGTAGTTTTGTTTCATGGCAACTTTTGCAGTCTCATAATACAGTTCCTTCGGTTAAGAGATTAACGACTCAATCTGTTTTTGTTGAAGAATCACTAACTATTGATGCAATCAAAAAAGTCAATCCAAGTGTTGTAAGTATAGTTGCTAGTAAGCAGTTGGCTGCTTTTCGCCGTCCAACTAGCTTATTTGATTTGTTTTCTCCAGAGTTTGGATTTGAATCACCAAGATTCTATGAATCTCCAAACCAGCAAGATGCTCCAAAGCAAAAGATTGGTGGTGGAACGGGATTTATTATATCGCCTGATGGGCTTGTGTTAACAAATAAACATGTAATCGAGGATTCATCTGCAGACTATTCTATAGTTTTGAGTGATGGAGACGAAATGTATGCAAAAGTGTTAAGTAAAGACCCTTTAAACGATATTGCATTTATACAGCTTTATTTAGATGAAGATTTAGAAAACAAACCAACAGAATTACCAACTGTAAGTTTAGGAGATTCCGATAAGTTACCTGTTGGATCGAAAGTTATAGCAATTGGTAACGCTTTAAGTGAATTTGATAATACAACTACAAGTGGAATTATCTCTGGTCTAGGTAGATCTATTACTGCCGCAAGTGGTATGGGTGGTGCTAGCAAGCTTTCAAATTTATTGCAAACAGATGCATCTATTAACCCAGGTAACTCAGGTGGACCTTTAGTAAATCTTAATGGTGAGGTAATTGGTATCAATACAGCTATTGCACAATCAGCAAACGGAATTGGCTTTGCAATTCCAATAAATGAAGCTAAGAACTTAGTTGAAACTGTTATTGAATTCGGAAAGATTATTCGACCAATGCTTGGTGTGAGATATGTAGAAATAACTCCGCAGATTTCAGAGAAAATGAATTTAAGAGTTGATTATGGAGCATTTTTACAAGATGATATAGCATCTGGTACTCGAGCTGTAGTTGTTGATGGTCCTGCAGATAAAGCAGGCCTTCGCTCTGGAGATATAATCTTGCAGATTGACGAGTTTAAAATCGATAAAACCAATACGCTACAAAGAATAGTCTCTGGATTTAAGCCAAACCAGGAGATAGATGTAATTATTTTTAGAGATGGTTTAGAAAAAACAATTCAAGTAAAACTTGGGGAATTTATGTAACTCTAGTTCTTATCTGGTAAAAGTGCTATTAGTTGAGTTCTAATTTGTTGGATTATACTTGGTTTTTCATCTTTTGTTTCTTCTATGTGAGATAACTCTTGTTGATCTGATGGTTCTATTGCTGCCAATAATTCTATTATTGGGTCTGGCCTTATAGAGTCTAGTATGTCTTGAAAATCTGCACATTTTATTCCAGCTTGCATGTATTTATTAAAAATATGTCGTACTTGAAAATCATTTGATACTTGATCCGATATTTCATCTAGTAAGTTTTCAATCCTGTCTTCTAAAATTGGAAAATTACAACAATGAATTGCTCTATTTAAAATATAAGATACAAGTTCAGAATCTAATGGTTGAATTGCATAATTAAAAATTGCACTTTCTAAACTAATCACAAAAGATGTGATGGCAAAATCAGCGTGCATGCTTGCAAAATCTAAACGACTTTGTGATTGATGAATTTCAAACACCTGTGAACGTAAACTTTTTAAATATTGCTCTTGTTTTTCGTATGTAAGATTGTTGAATTCTACCTCGGAAATTACCGGTAGTCTGTAAGCTAGTGCTCTTTGGAAAACGGACTGACTTTTTATATCTAAACTGCAAGTTTGTGATGGACTTACTGCTTCTAATTTTTTAATCATGTTTATTGAAATAAAGTTCTAATTTTTTGATAAATTCTTGATGTTATTGTTTTGCTCTCTAGGCTTACCTCTTGATTAGGGTGTATAAAGTCTTGTAAAGACTCTAAAGCTTGGATTGAATCAAAATATGCTTGATCTATTTGATCTTGAAGATTATGAGTAGCAGCTAAAATTTTTGTAAGTTCAATTACCTCACGAATTTGTGGTTCATATAAATAGAAGGTTGTTGCGTTGATTGAGTGACCTTTAAAAATATTTAGGTACTTTGAACGAAGCATTTCTTTTTCGAAATAAGAAATAGCAATTTTTAAATGTACAATTAGGATAGTGATGCTACTGTCCGCCTGAAACAACAAGGTATTGGCTTCGGGGTTGCATTCTCTAAAATTTAATATAGCTTTTCTAACTCTCGCAATATATTGCTCTTGAGATCTAAAACTAGCCTTTGAAAACTGATCTTCTGAAATTATATTAAAACCTAATGATTTAGCTCTCATTAACCACATTGCATGTTCTGAAAGTAAATTTGGATACTGGGGCTTTTTATACATCTATTTTTGTTAAGATCCAAATATATACTTAACACTGAATTTGTCAACCTTTTACTTAGAAATTAATTCTTAATTCGATAATTAATACTTGTCGGATGAAAAACAGTCAAGTATACATACCCAGTTACAAAAGCTTCAACGTGAAAACTACTATTTGTATCAAGTGTATAAGTTGTTGAATAACTTTCAATATCACTCTGATTTAGACTTTGAAAATGAATTTGAATTGTATTTAAACGACTACCTGTCTCTAAACGAATTTGATTATTTACATAGTTTACTATCAGGTTTATTGATAGTTTTTGTACCTGTGAATCTGATGTGGTTTCTACATAATGTAAAAGAGAATCGAGTCTCCCTAGCTTATATTCAGGAAGTTGAGCTAGTTGATAAAATTTATTTCTATTCAAAACACCTTCTGGAGTCAGAACTCGTCTCGCAATTTGTTTACTTTCTGTTTTTTCACCAAACATGTTATATACTTTACCTACAATATCACCAACTAGTAAAGCTGTGACAGTTGATACAATCCCCAAACTTACTAAATCTAGAATAGAACGTTTTGGTTCTGGAATTGTTTGAATCCTATTTTTCGATTTTTGTTCAATTGGTTTTCTTTTAGATTTTTGGTTAGTTTGTTTTCTGTTGGGTGTGTGTTTTTTTGTTCTCTCTTTAATTACTGAGAGCTCTGTCTCTGACTCTGTGGGTACTTTATTTACTTGTGTTAATGTCTCTGTAACTTCTGGCTCAATACTATCTAGTGAAATTGGATTAAAATCTATTTCATTGAGTGATAAACTGCTTAACTCTTCTATCAGATTTTCAGATTTTGGCTTAATTGGTTTTCTATTAGATTTTTGATTAGTTTGTTTTCTTTTGAGTGTGTTTTTTTTTCTCACTTTAATTACTGATACCTCTGTCTCAGAGTCTGTGTTTACTGTATTTACTTGTGTGAATGTCTCTGTAACTTCTGGCTCAATATCATCCAGGGAAATTGGATTAAAATCTATTTCATTGACTGATAAACTGCTTAACTCTTCTATCAGATTTAGTGCAGTCGAAATTTGCCTGTTTTCGAATTGATTACTACCTAAAATACTTTCTATCTCATCTAAGTTTTCTATAAAACCTTCGATAGTTAAAATTGATTCTATAAAGTTCTGAGCTAGATCATTATCTGGATATGATTTAATATTTGGAATTACTGGTCCTAATAATCTACTTATTTTTCTTAGAACATAATTTCTTTTAGATAATACTTCAGCTTCATAAGCTTTTTCTAATTCATGTTGATTATATGAATCAATATGTTCTTGAGTAATTATATCTTGATTACCTATGTTTAAAAGACTTCTGAGTTTTTCTGCTTTTATCATAATAAATTAGTTTGATTTTATTTTTACTGGCGTTGGAAAATTTACTGGATAACATACTTCATGTGAAATAACCACTGGTATAGCTACTTTACAAAAAGGTTTTTCTCTTGAAGTAGAAAGTTGATCATAGTGGTTAGCTACCATTCTAACCATATTTACATCCTTATCACTAAAGGGTGAAGTTATATGCATACTTAAATCTTCTTTATTAATATCTAGAAGGTCACACCTCATTGACGTCCAATATCTTAATAATATTTCAAATACATTTGGGTTACTGATACTTGATTTAAAAAATGGAACATCTGTCAAATTTAACCTATCTGTACTATTATTTTTATTTACAATCTCAAAATCACATTCTGTAAAACCTATATTATAAACTCTATAATAATGGTTTAGTACAGTGGAAAGCATGAAATTGTTATAAATAAGACCTGATTTTAGAGAAGATAAAGGATCTGACATTGTTCTATTAAAACGTTTTTTAAAATGACCAGCCATTTCAATAGAACTTAATAATTTACCCCATAAAACTATTGTACTTGGTACTTTAGAAAGATCTGCAGGAATGATAATTCGTTTACCTGACGAGTGCTTTTTAGTCGAAGAATCTTTAGTTTCTAAAGTAGACGCTGGTATATCATCTGCTATCTCAATATCGTTTAATGTGACTTGTTTAAACTCTAAGGTGTCTATTGTGGTAGATTCAATATGTTTTAGTTTTTTTAGAATGTGTTTGACTTGTTTGTCATTAGGGTTAATTGATCTTAGCATTGCATCAATAGTATCAGACTGTGCTACAAATGTATCTTCTGGTAAAAGTGACTGGAAATAGTCATGATGACTATCTTCTGGGTACGAGGAAATCTCTTTTTGAAGTTTATCAATGACTTTGTAAATTTTTAATCTTAATTGCTCCTCCATTAAAGAAATTGTTCTTGTGTAGGACTCTTGTTGTTGTGTCTGATTAAATAAATCTACCTCTTGTTGTGTAGGTTTTTCCCCAGGTCTAAATTCTACCCCAATATGTTCCCATATTTGTTCTGCTTTTATTTTATTGTTTATCATTTTATTTTACTGTTAATTCGTTTTATATACAAATTAATAATTATCTATCCTATTGTAGATATTGTTTTAATTGTGCTGTGTTAGTTTTTTTAACTTTATGTCAACTGGGTGATACTTTCCCTCATGCATGAAACCTAAAACTTCTGCATATACTTCTATATCTCCATCTCCCCTGTAATGATTATCTAGGATATGTTTTTCGGTATCATAAGGATTTATACTTTTTAATCTTATTTTAGCAAGTTTTAAAGAATCTTCACCAAATCTTGCATTTATCTTGTACATGATATAATCAGAAATCAACATATATGAAAGATATTTATCAAAAGACTGATCTGAATTTTCTGGATTCTTATAAAAACTTTCCATTTTACCATCTAAACTATATATATGCTCTGTACGTTCTAGTAACTTTCGATTTTCAAGTATTACTTTTTGTATGTCTTGTAATCTGTGAATGGCTAACTCCTTGTACATTTTTTGAGATTTCGCTTCTAACCTTAATTCTTTTTGCACATCTATCCAGGCCTGGGCACTCTCACTTAATATCACAGGCGATTGTTTAATTTCCGTTTGTACTTCAGAGGCGTTATTAGTGCTTGTTTGACTGATTGAAGTTTGCGGTTTTTGTGCAGCGTTTAAAATGAAAGCTAAAAGTAGTAGTGCTCCAGAAGACAGCATATACTTATTGATTTTTGTGTTAAGCTTGCTAATAAGACTTAATTGATTCACTTTTTCTCGAGTACCTAATGTCATAACCTCTACTTTATTAGCTGTGGAATCATTAATATTTTCATCTCTAGTAATTGCAGGAACTTCTTTGGCTTTAATGATTACAGGTTCTAGTGGCTGTGGACTCTGTACTGGAATCTGTAAATCTTCTAATGTTATATCTTTGTACTCTAGATTTGCTTGTGCTTGTATTTGTATCGTTTCTAGTTTGTTAAGAATACCCTCAACCTGTCGATCTTTAGGGTTTATGTGTGTTAATATTTCATGTATTTCATCTTGCAAAGATATAAATCCTTCAATTGAGGAAATCTCATTAAAATACATCTCTTCAAGTTGCGAATTTTCTGGATAAGATTTAATAGTGTTTTGTAATTTGGCAGCTATTTGTCCAATCTTAAATAAAATATCAGATTTCAATTTTACAATTATTCTTTCAATTTCTTGTTGTCGTGCCATGTCATTATAGCTTTCTATATCTTCATTCGATGGGATTTCACTTTTATTACAATCTTTTTCAAGCAAACTCCAAAAGTCTTGTATATTCATATTTTTCAATTAAATAAGATACTCTTTTACACAACTTTTTTGATTTTGTCAACCCTTTAACAAACTACTTTACTAAAACTATCTTAATATTATTTTAGGTCTTGGCAGTGCAGTTGGAATAAAAACTTCTTTAAGTACTAAAACAGGAACCTCTACATAGTATTCAAAATCTACATCTACTGATGATGAATGTTTAATCAGGTAATAATGTTCTCTTAGTAATTCTAAACGATCTCTGTCATTTAAATTGTCCAAAAGCCCTAAACGCATATTGTTAGTATCTTCTTTTGAAATCACTAAACATGTAGACTTCCAAAACTTCATAAGTAACTTAAAAACCTCTGGGTGTCTGAATGATTCTTGAAAAAATCCGCATTCAGATAGTCTTAATTTTTCATTTTCGTCGGTATCTGTAATCAAAACAATATCTAATTTAGATAAATCTAAACTATATACATGTAGATAATGACTGGCAATCAACGAAAACATTTTTTTAGAAATATTATCATCCAGGTTAATTTCAGAAATAGAACTACCGTTAACTTTTTTGACCTTAGAAAACTGTTGTAGCTGCTGTACAAGCTGTATAGTAGAACATCTTTTGTTAAAGAGCTTTATTGACCTTGGGGCCTTTGCGAAATTTGCTCTTAGTATTTTTCTATTGTTTTTCACTCTTCTGTTTGGTTTGTCACTTTGATGTTGATTTTGTGAACACTCAGCAACTGCCAGTTTTTCTGCTTCTATTATACTTTCTAAATCAACGAGTTCATACTCTAAAGATTCTGGGGTTATACTTTTTAAATTTGAAATTTTTTTTAGTATTTGTTCTACTTGGTTATCATTTGGTTGAAATGACTTAAGCATTGCATTTATAGTGTCTGCCTCTTCCAGAAATGAGCTTGTTGAATATAATAACTGAAAATATTCTTGATGTTTGCATTCTGGGTGTGAAATGATGGTATCTTCAAGTTTATTTATAATCTTTACTATTTTATCTTTTATCCTTTGATTCTTTTCAGAGATAGACCTTTGGTAGATTTCATGTTTTCGAGTTTGATTGTATGTATCTAACTCTTCTTGTGTAGGTTTTTCTCCTGGTCTAGATTCTGCGCCAATATGTTGCCATATTTGTTCTGCTTTTATTTTATTTTTAATCATTTTTGTATGAGTTTTTATAATTTATTATCTTGATTGAATTTTGCTGAGTTTATTTACACATTTGTGTAAACTAAAAAGTATTTTTCTTGGTGCATAAACTCTAAACCTTCTGCAAAGACCTCTAGTTCTTCACCTGATGAATAGGTATGAAATTAAATATGTTCTCTAAAATCGTAGGAATTGATACTTGAAAATTTGACTTTAGCAAGTTTGATCCCCCATCGCCATATCGAGCATTCATCTTGTTAATGATATATTCACTAACTAATTTGAGTTTAAAAAGGTTTCGGAAAATTCGGTAATTTGATTTTCATCATCTAAATATGAAAGTTCTGAAAAGCGAGCTGGTAGTAATAAATTGTGTTTATTTCTTACCACAGATACTGTTGCTGTAAATTTTGGGTCTGTTGAATAATCTATTTTAAAACGTCCTTCAAACTCTGTTAATGGACTTTTCAAATACAGACGTAGATCTTCTTTTTTGATACTATAGACTCTTTGATAATGCAGAAAACATAAATCTAACAATTCTAAAAATCCATTTGGATTCTTCTTTTGGATTTTATTAATTTTTTTAATTGTTACTAAGTGAATCTTTTTTTTATGCGATGGTAATTCACGCTCTGTAAGAATTTGAGTAAACAAATAGTCGGCATATTCAAAGGTATTCATATTATTAGCAGCTGGTATCAGAGGGGCACCGGTTGGATCAGCAACCAGCTCTGGCCTTGATTCTAGAGTGTATTCTAGTGGTTTGATTGTTTCAACATTAGAATTGTCGGTCTTTACTTTCAAAGTGTGATTTGTGTTTTCATCATTTGAAGTTGATAATATTTCTTGTTTTGGAACCACTACATCTTCTAATATTATAGGTGAAAAATCTAATTTTGGATTGTTATAATTTTTTATTATTTGTGATATTGCTTGAACCTTTTTATTTTTTGGATCTTTAGATGTTAAAATAGCATGTAATAAATCCTTTTCTGATTCAAATGCATTGATATCTTGTAGGTTGTCTAAAAAATATGAATTACTATCACTTGGATAGCAGCCAACTTCTCTTTCTACTTTTTTTAATATCTTCGATATTTTAGTATGAAATTCTCGTAGGATTGCATTTTTACGAGATCTTAATTTTCTTTGGTATACAATTTCATTATATCTATCCAAATCTGCTTGTGATGGTAATTCTTGAATTTTATTTGAGTCACCTAAGGTTGTCCAAATTTCTTGTGGCTTCATTTTAATTAAGATTATATTTTTATTTCACATCAACTGATGTAACTTGATATTTATTTTTATGAACAAAGCCTTCTATAACAAATGGAACTTCTTCAATATTAGAATGTTTATCCTGCATTTCCGGTGTTATAAAAGATTTATAAAGAACAACTCTTGGTTCGTTGATAGCTGTGTAAACAAATAATGGAATTAATTTTTTCTTATCTACAACTTTTTGAGTATCTCTTAAATATTCCCCTATGGAGTGGTAAATTATATCTTCTGTAGCTTCATCTAATACTTTGTCTACTTTTACCTTTTCAAAATACTCTTTGAAACTTTGCATTTCTTCGATTGGAGGAATCTCGTTACTTTGAGTAAGAATAAGTGGCATTGTAACTTGATTTATTTCTATAAGAGTTACCTCTGAAACTGCTTCTTGTTTGTTTCTTGAAGCATATAAATGCAAACAAATTAGCACTAAAAAAATCCAAACAGTCTTATCTTTTAATACTTTATTTAATTCTTGCTTTAAATAATCACGTATTGCATCTGATTTCTCTGAACTTTTGAAAGTGTTGTTTATGCTTAATTTTGTATCTGTAAGTTGCGTAGAACAATGATCTAGCTGATCTAAACTTACTGGTTCAAATTCAAGTTGTGGATTTTCGAGTTCTTTTATCAATTTCAATACTGCTTGAACTTGTTTGTTTTTTGGCTCTTTGGATTTAAGTATAACTTCTATTTCTTTTTGCTCATAAATAAAACCATTTATATCATGTATGTTATCAAGAAAAATTTTATTTAATACACTGTCACTTGGATAGCAAGCAACCTCTCTTTGAATTTTGTCTGATATTTTAGACATTCTCGCTTCAATTTCTCGCTTGATAGCATTATTTCGATCTCTTGTTTTTCTTTGATAAATTATTTCGTTATATTTATCTAAATCTACTTGCGACGGTACTTCATTTGTTTTCTCTAAATATCCTAAAGTTTTCCATATTTCTTTTGTTTTCATAGATTATAATTATTTTTCTAAATCAATAGTAGCAATGTTAAATTCGTTATTATGTATATAACCTGTCACTATAAAACTTGTTTCTTGTATCTCTCGATAAGATTTTTTCTTTAAATAAGCATCTAAAAAAGATTCACTTACTTGGATTAAAGGCTCATTAATAGTTTTGTATGTTAACTTAGGTAACCTGATGACATTATTTGGATTTGGTAAACTCTTTAGGTACTCTGATAGTGATGCAAGTACAATTGTCCTTCTTACAGGGTCAAGTATCGTATGGGTATCTGAATTTAGATTAAAATCTGACCATTTAGTCATCTCAGATATTGGTGGAAAAACATTACTTTCTCGTATAACAATTGGCATCCTAGATTTACTAAAATCTGAATATTCATTCCTAGAACCTTGATAATAATTATCCTCCACTTCTATATTAGCAATAAAAAATAACAATAACCCGAGCCCAACAATTAGTTCTTGCCATGTAATCTTATTTAAAAATTTAACTAATAATGATTTTTTTTGTAATTTTTCTAAAGACTTACGCGCATGGTTAGATGATGTAATAGTATCTGCTTTTGCGTATTCAATAGAATCTAAAGTAATAGGTTCGTAATCTATATGAGGATTTTTCATGTTTTCTAAAAGATTTAAGACCGTATGGACTTGATTATTTTTTGGATCTTTAGATGTTAAAATAGCATGTAATAAATCCTTTTCTAATTGAAAACCTTCGATGTCGATAATTGAATCTAAAAAAATTTGTTGAGAAGTAGTATCATCGGGATAAAACCTAACGTTTTTTTGAACGTATCTTGAGATTTTAGAAGCTTTCACATTGAATTCTGTTTGAATAGCCTTTGCTTCAGCTGCGATTTTACGATTCAGCATTAAATGGTTATACTGATCTATATGTTTTTGTGTGACTGTCTGATTATGTGATTCACAAATTTCAGAAAGCACTTGGCTTGGTTTATATTTCATTTTAATTTGGTAATTAAGTTTGCTTGATAAAGCATGTCAAACTTTTTGTCAAGAAATGTGTTAAACACCTTTGACAAAATGATTTGCGATAAAGATTTGTTGCTTATGACTCATTAACCTTGAATTGTTTATTATGAATTGGTGATAAAAATTTAACTGGACACAAATCTTTACGAGATTTAACAACAGCTATATACGCTTCGAATGGTTTTTTTATATGCTCCTCATTCTTTCCTAGTATAAGGCTTTCATCATGATCAGGATGTGGGCTTATTAGACGCAGAGAAATTTCGCATGGTTCAAGACCATAGATTTCTTGATAGTGAATCAAACATAGACTGAAAAAAGTCTGAAAGTTTTGGGGATATCTTTTTACAAATTGACTTATGTGTGTCATGTTTATGTAGGAATATAACTTAGGTATATCTGAAACTAAATATTGCATTGCTAAATAATTACGCACTGTATCTGCCCATTCAACAGTACTTACTTCATACCCATCAAATCCTGCTTTAGGTGCTTTTGTTAAATCTTCTACTGGTAGTTCTCTGGGTGTATTAATATGCTTTGGAGCTTCTTTTACGGGTTCACTTGTTGGCACATCTTTTGCAATTCTTCTAGAAGTTTTTAGTTTGATAGTCTGTGTTGGAGATGGTTTTGGAAACTCTACCTCTTCTAATGTTATTGGTGAAAAATCTAATATTGGATTGTTATAATTTTTTATTATTTGTGATACTGCTTGAACCTTTTTACTCTTTGGATCTTTAGATATTAAAATAGCATGTAATAAATCCTTTTCGGATTCAAATGCATTGATATCTTGAATATTTTCAATAAATATATCATTTAAAATACTATCACTTGGATAGACTCCAACGTTTTTTTGAACATAGCTTGAGATTTTAGATGCTTTAAGATCAAACTCTCTTTGAATACCATTTCTATATTGTTGAATTCGTTGTTGTAAAACTAATTCATTATATACGTCTATATCCTCCTGAGTAGGAGTTTCATCGTATTTTTTTGGTTCACGTAAAACGCTCCATATGTCTCTTGCTTTCATAAAAATTTGTTATAAGAGCAAATCTATACATGTGATTTCATTATTTGTCAAATGTTTTGACAATTCATTTTGACAAAATTGTAAGTTTGAAAGAAGTGTTTTTAACATTTTGAACAGCTTCATGAAATATGAATATAAAAAAACCAGTTAATAAATAACTGGGTTTTTATGAAACTTTACATCTGAATTATGCGAAATTTGGATCGAGTGGTTTTGTTTTCAGGAATTCTATAACCTGTGTATGAATATGCTCTAATTGAGATTGATTATCTATGTTTTTAGCAGTTTGAACAATCCAGTTAGCTATTTTTGGCATATCATCTGGAGTTAAGCCTCGAGTTGTTATGGCTGGTGTACCAATTCGAATGCCAGATGGTTTGAATGGTGGGTTTGGATCGAAAGGAATTGTGTTGCAATTACAAACTATTCCGACCTGGTTTAGAGCCTGAGCTAATTCTCGACCATTAACATTAAAAGAATGCATTGCGTCGATTATTAGTAAATGAGTATCTGTTCCACCGGAAACTAAACGTACATTGTGCTCTAAAAGAGATTTTTCGAGTGCCTTAGCATTATCAACAACTGCTTTGGCATATTCTGTAAACTCCTCTTGTTGAGCAAGTTTAAATGCAACAGCCTTGGCTGCTGTAATATGGTTGTGTGGTCCGCCTTGGAGACCTGGCATAATTGCCTTGTCTATTTTTGTGGCATGTTCTTTTTTGCATAGGATCAATCCTCCACGTGGGCCTCGAAGTGCTTTATGGGTTGTTGTTGTAACTACATCCGCAAATGGAACTGGGTTTGAATGTAAACCAGCTATTACAAGAGCATTTATATGTGAAATATCGGCAAGTAAATAAGCGCCAACAGAATCGGCAATCTCACGAAATTTAGCAAAATCTACTTCGCGCGGGTAGGCAGTGTAACCTGCAATTATCATTTTTGGCTTATGTTTTTTGGCTAACTCTGCAATTTGGTCGTAGTCTAGAGTTTCTGTTTTTGGGTCTAGAGTGTATGCTATAGATTTAAAAAACTTTGCTGAAAAATTTAGTTTAAAACCATGAGTAAGGTGTCCCCCTTCGGATAAATTAAGTCCCATTATTGTATCTCCTGGCTCGAGTAGTGCAAACATGGCAGCTAAATTTGCTGGTGATCCAGAATACGGTTGAACGTTTGCATGCTCAGCACCAAAAAGTTTACAAGCACGCTTGATTGCGAGTGTTTCTATTTGGTCTATATTTGACTGTCCTTCGTAATACCTTGCTCCTGGATATCCTTCTGAATATTTGTTTGTAAGAAGAGATCCCGAAGCTTGCATTATAGCCCGTGGAGCATAGTTTTCGGATGGAATTAATCTTATGGTGTCCGCCTGTCTATGGGCTTCAGCCTCGATTAATTCATTTATTTTTGGGTCTGTATTGGCTAAGAAATTTTGATTGTTGAAGTTTATGGTGATTATATAATACTAAAACAAATTTATTGTAGGTTAGTTAGCTTCTGGGTTCAAGATTTTAGATTGGACTTGCGCGTTGATTTGTGAGTTTATGCTTACTGGCGTTATCAAACTATTAATAATTGGATAAAGATAGTTTGAAAAAAACACATCTGTATCATCACGCACTACAGTAAAAGATTGACTATCAATCAACTGTTTTTTTTGTACTTTATTTAATATTTCTAAAAGTATTAGAAGGGAATTTCTAACATGATGATATTGTGTGTACAAATCTTTGTATTTATTAATCACAAAGGCTTGTTGTTGGGTAAATATATTCGAAGTTTCAAAATTTAATAACTCCTGAAAACTTGATAAATTTGGATGTCCAAGGTTTTCTAAAAATTCTTGGGTTACTCTTTCGACTGCAAACATAAGCTCTTGAATGTGTGTATGAGCAGGTTTAGACCAATCTACGGATTCTAATGTTTTCTCGCTTGGCTGTAATTCGGCTAATAGATCTTGAATTGATTTGTAGCCTTGTTCACAAATCGATGTAAGGTCTTGGACTCTCTTGCTTGTTAGTGTGTATAATTCTATTTCATCTAATAGTAATGCCAAATCAAAAATGAAACTACAGTTTTGAATTTGATAAATTGTCTTTGGTGTACGTTGTATACTGTCTACTAATTTGTTAATAACTGAATAAATTTTTTCAACAGATAATTGAGCTGATTTTCTTAACTGTGTGTGTTTTATTTGAAACAGTTTGAATAAGAAAAAACTGTCTAAATTTGTAGGTTGCGGTGGGAATGAACTCGACTCTAACATTGAGAAGTCTGGTGGAGAAACTACTATTGACTTCTTTGCTTCAAATACTCTGTGGGTTAAAGGATACTCGTGCTCAACACTGAAAAAATTTTGATGTTGTCTCATGCTTAAAATTAAAGTGTTAACAAGGTATCCTACTAAGTATCTATATGTCAAATTAACCACAAACTTGCATTATTTTTATTACGTGTTATAATTTGAATGTTTTAAATGTAAAACAAATATTGCTCATTTAGGTTTAGTAGCTTAAGAAAGCAATAAAACTGGTTTGGAATCGGGGTTAGCGCAGAGAATTTTGATTACCATTGGTAAAAAGAATCCTCTGGCTCGCCCCCCGGGCCAGAATCAGTATCAGGTAAGCATTTAATACTTGCTTAAGGCAAAGTATGATTGTAAAATATTTCTGATAATAAATTAATTTCCCCACATGCAAGATAGGTTTACGATTGTTGAAACAACAACAAAGTTATTACACGAAGACTTTAAGGCTAAAAAAATGAGCGTTGAAGATTTTGCTGCTGCCACATTTATCTTGTCGGAAGTTACAAAACCAGAAGATTTAATGACTGCACTACTTGTGTTTGGTGATACTTATTCAAGCTTTGGCGAAGCTTTAATTGTTTTGGAACAAGAAGAACGTGAGGAATTTGAACACCTTCTAAAATTAGCAATTCCAAAAATAATGTTAGAAAAACCAGAACTTGCCAGTAAAGTATTGGAATTTGCTCAAGATAGAAAAGTTGATATGGATGATCTAGAAGAAAAGTTTCCAGAGGCTGTTGCTTATTTTAAAAAATTTCAAGAAGAAGAAAATTCCGAAAGTAATGATTCCGACAGTTAGAAAATTTCGACCCCACCCTAATTGTCCCAAACAAACTTAAAAAAATAATAAATAATCCCCTACCCCATGACCACAGACAACTTAACCCAAGCCCGGCTTAAGAATATAATATCGACAGACGAAACAGACGCTGAAAATAAAGATTTAGAGACCACCTTAAAACAGGCCATACAAACAGGTGTAAACTCTGATATTAAAGAGTTGGTAACAGAATCTATAGATGATACAGGCTCAGATGAGTTAATTAATAAAATGCTAGATCCAAAGCAAAACTATTTGAACGATTTTTGTGCTATGTTACCGGAAGGTATGCAAGATGCTTTAACAAACAGACTACGTTCTTATGTTATTCAAGTCATACACAAACAGTTAGAAAGTAAGACAAGTGTTGATGATGTTACTGATGATCAATTAAATAAATTAAAAGCTTACTTTACTGCAAAAAATAATGAAGCTGTTGACGAGCCAGAAGAAACAGCTAGTACTAGTTCTTCGGAAGTTCATAACGAAAATGATCCTGCCGAACAAGGCGAGGCACCCCCAGATACTGGTGCTACTCAGACGAATGCTGGCAATGGAGGTGATTCATCTACAACTAGCTCTTCTCCAGAGAACGTAAATACAACAGACTCTCCTGAGAGTGATGAATTGGTTTTCGACCTAAACGATGTAGAACTAAAAGGTACTATCGATCTCGCACAACTAGATGACATAAAATATATTCAAAAAAGAGGTATGCTAAAGAATACGAAAGTAACCCTCAGCTCTATGTGGGCTTCATTAGAAGAAGATCAAAAGAAACAAATATATGCTAAACTGGCAGAGCATATTGTTCAAACAAATAAACTAAAGAATTTAGAAAGTCAGGCGGGAATAATCTGTGCTGAATTTCGTACTCATCTAGAATCAAACACAAGTACTTTGACCAATGCTGAGAAAAAAGTCTATTTGGCTATCATGCATAAAGAGACAGATAAGTTAACAACTGATGATGCAAACCTTTCAACAGAGTTGGATAACATAAAAATAACTGGTTTAGATTCAGCTACGTTTACTCTGAATACGATTCCTTTTCATGGCACGAGCTTTTTTGCTAAACTTCCAAACAAAGCAGATGCTGCTTTGATAGGATTGAAAATAAAATCAGGTGGAAAAACAATTGACTTTGCAAAGCTTGCAGATTCTCAAATAAGTTCTGCAAGGACTAACCTAGAGACTGCTTATAAAACAGAATTTGAGGCTGCTTTTAACAAAACACTAACAGATTTAAATTCTGGTACTACTCCGACTGGAATTAATGGTGCCCAGTTTAAAACTATTGTTGAAACTCTGATTTCAAGTACTGAATATCCAAGTATAGATCAAACTTCTGTAAAAAACCTATTAAAAAATGTAAATGGTAATAACCGAGATTATATGAAGGAGTTATACTTGCCTAATAAGTTAACTAAATCACCTCCTGTTTTGGACTCTAATCCGACTGCACAACTGATTTTACGGGAAACTGCTTTTGATTTTGATATATCCAAGCCAGATTCAATCGTTGCAGCTAATTGTGCTATAGATTCTGTGTTTGATAGTTTAACACCAAGTGACCAAGCTGCAGTTTTAAACGTTGCAGATCAAACAACTCTTGATACTCATTACTCAAAAAATCTAACAGATACCGACTTAAATGATAAAGCTAAACTTTTTTCAAAAGTACCAAAGGGTATGGCACAAACTAACGCAGCAATATATAAATTAATAATTAAAAATCTTGGGGTTACATCTTCTGATATTATGAGTTATGTACGTGCATTTGGCAAAATGTTAAAGGATCACGAAGAGATCGCTCATCATTACAATATATTTGCTTCTAGTTGGAATGGAGATGATTTATTAAAATATCGGATGGTATCCCAATTAAAAACTGAATCTTATCGTAATGCATGTATATTTGACGAAAATGATTCATTTATAAAAGATATTCGAAGAAAGCTGCATAAATTAGAAGCACATTTAAATTCAAATGATCGTATTCCTAATTCAGATTCAGATTTACAAATTTTAGCATTACTTCTTCTTAAAGATGCATCTGCCAAAGGAGAGATACCTGTTAACCGCACAGAAATAGACCTAAGTAGTAAAACAGCTGAAATTTTAACAGAAATCCAAAAACAAATAAATACAAGAAAAACTGCTGCTACTACTGACTTTGGGACTCTACATACAGTTAAGTCGCGTACAGACTTACAAACTAACGATGCTACTAAATATGCGCAAACTGTGACTAAAGCAATTACACTAGTTGATAATCAGTTAAATGACTTTATAACAGATGTTAATAAGAGACCTGGTCATACATCTGACGATATAATTCATGTACAGCAGACCTTAGATATGATTATGAGTGAAGCAAATGGTGGTTTGAATAACGATGAAAAAGCTGCTTTTGCAATATACTTTAATATTAAATTTGATGTTGGTTCTGACCCATTTGAAAAATCTCTAAGAACAAAACTCGAGTCTCTTGCAATGGAAGAAACAGGCTTAGATTTGTTAGATGATGCCTATGAGGATATGCGATATGACGATACCGATTTAGAAGATGTATTTAAACAGTCAGTTTTTCGAGATGTGTTGAGCAAATATAAAGAAAAAGATTTAAACGATCCTGAAGTAAGAAACGAAATCACAAATGAAGTTACCAACAGAATGATGGAAGAAAGACTAAGAATTATCGAAGAAAGAATTGCAGATACACCACTCTTAGATAAGGTAACTAACTTTGCATCTGGTGCACTTAATTTAGTTAAAAAATCTGGACTTCCATTTTTAGCTACAACTGCATTAGGTACACTTACATATGCTGCTTCTGGAGCTAAATCTTGGGCCGTTGTTGGTGAAGGAATGTTGACAGGTCTTGGAGGCTTAGGTGCAGCTGGTTCTTGGATAGGTGGTTTGGTATCCAATATTTGGGGTGGCACTCTGTTGGCAGGTACAGGAATGATGCAAATTGGTTTTTTACAATATGCTGCAATAGCTGGGACTCTAATTGCTGGTGGGTCAACATTAAGTGCAATGTCTAAATGGAACCTTCCTCCTTTTATGAAAGGTCAAGTAAGTTTAGACCAAGCAATGGCAAATGTAACAAGACATGGCGGAAGTATGAGTATTAGAAATGGTCAATTAGAAGTAAAAAAATTAGGTGATCAAGAAAAAAGCTCTAAAAACGAAATACAAAAAATGAAAGCTGAGTTTAAAAGAAAACGTAGAGATATAATGAAAGACTCTCGAAATAATTTAAAGTCTTCAATCTCAGCCAGTAAGAGTCGATCTCAATCTATCTTTGAACTTGTTGATACTGCTTATAACACAGCAGACTTGGATGCTGCCAAAACTATAAGCCGTGGTGGTTTGAACGAGTTTGGCAATAAAATGTCTGGAGCTGGTCAAATAGCTCTTCTTGGTATGCCAAAGCTTACTGGATACCTATATAAAAAATTTGTATAAAATAACCCTTATTTAAAATGTTTCTAAACACAGATGAAGGCAAACTCTTAGTTGCCTCAGTAATAAATGAACTAGGATTGGTTGGACTCTCAAACCAACAACAAGAGCGTTTTGCTAACTTGTTTGAAAGTTTGGTAGACGCCGAAATGAAAATAGTTTTAGCTTCAAACTTGTCAGAAGAAAACTTGCAAAAGCTTGAAGAGTTTGGAGAAAACTCAGATCCAGAACAAGTGGCAACTTTTCTAAACGATGAACTTAAAATAGATTTATTTGCTCTTCTCACAAGCTGTATGGATAAAGTTAAAAACGAGTTGCTTGGAGATGTGCAATATATTCGAGGTATGATTGATGCTCAAACTTCGGAATCTGCATAAATACCTTTGAAAGTTTTTGAATTAAAAACCTAGAGTAATTCTAGGTTTTTTAATAACTATGAAGACAGGCTGGCTTGACATTTTTAATTTTAGGTTTAAAATATAGAAAATAAGTTTTTATATGCCTTTCCCAAAACAAAGTCTTGAATTTGTACCTATAGAAAAACAACTGCAGCTACAGGATCTAACTGTAGATTTGCAAACCAAATTAGAGAAGTTTTCTAACACCCAAATGATCTTAGATATGATTACAATGGGAGCAAGATTTTTAATTAAATCAAAAGTCTATATTATGAAAACCAAACTGGTTAATTTTTCTGATGTTACAAAACAAATGGCTCAAGTTTTTTTAAATCAATTTCAAGAAGAATCTGTATCGAATTTAAGTTTTGCAAATATTTTAAACTACCTATTTTGCGCCTGTGAAGAAATTTTAGATATGCAGAAAACTTCCAATATATCTTTTGGTAGCCCTACTCAAAACTTAGTAAGAAAATACCGTGAAACATGGTTACAGGAACATAGAACAAGAGTGTTAGAAATTTTTGAGCTTCAATTTAATTTACGTGAAAAACTTAATACTAAGCCTCATGCAATTCAGATTTATGTCGAGCTTATCTCTAGAATGGACCGTTCTATCATAGATTACTTTGGTACAAAGCTACCAAAACAAGAAGAAACTTTTGAAGCTTTTGAATTTGTTTTAGAACAGTTTGTGGAATCAAATATTAGTGATATTAATTCTATTTATATATCTAAGCTAATTCAGGATACAAAAGATAAACTAAATAATCTTTGGAGAATAGAAAATGCAGAAACCGAAGTTATTCAGCCAATAAGTCCTCCAGAGGAAATGTATGATAGCTTACCTTATTTAGAACCTAAGCCTATTTATATATCAGATTCAGTTAATGATTCTTTAATAGAATATGTGTCACCTATTAAACCAAAAGAAATATTTAAACCAACAAAACCATTACTAAGTGTACAAGAAATAAGTGATTTAGATTTAGATAGAAAACTATACTATCTTTTTGGATCCGAACAAGAATCGGTTAAAACCAAAATGAGCAATCTTATTAATAGCTTTCAAAGAAAATATAGAGTTTACTATAAACACCTTGGTGAAATTTTTATAAATCAAAACTTCAAGCATGGTTTTAGTAATTCGCAAGAATTTTTAACATTGCTCACTGACTATTTTGAGTCTTTTGAATCTCAACTAGAACTGTATTTAAAACCATCTCTTAATAATGTACTAACTCATAAACGTAGAAAACATCTACTAAGAATTATTTCTAGCTGTAAAACTGATTTTATGAATTTTAATATTCAGCAGCTTTTTAGAAAATAATTTGACTTTTAAGACTTTAAGTATATAATTTAATTAAGATACAATAATTTGCTATATGAATCTAAACAAAAACTTTTACTTTTTTATCGCCCACGCGTTAAACTAGGACACTAGGTTTTGTTTTCATATATCAAATACTCACCTGGGATGTCCCGGGTTTTTTTATTATTTAATCTAATAAGAATGGATACTCTAATATTAGATAGAACTGGCGTTGGAATCGAGCAAGAAGCTTGGATTGTTAATGCCCATGGTGAACCTGTCACCATTATAAATGGTCAACCTGCTTACCTTGCTGTAAGAAACCAAATTCAGCAACAAACTGGCGAAGATCCAACTTATCTGAGTGCAGAATTACTTAGCTGCCAAGCAGAGGTGAAAACTTTAGAGTTACATAGCTCTGCTAATCAAGCTATTAGTGAAATTAAAGAGAGATTAGCATTGGTTGATAGTGCTTTAGGATCTTTGCAAAATGGCTACCATTTAGAAACTGTGGCATACAAAGACATGCGCGGAGTGGACTTGGTTGCAGCCGATCCTAATGCTCCATCATACAGACGTGTACAAGAATGGTCGTCTACAGATGCGGGACGTGAGTTACTGCGAAAGACTGCAATTTGCTCTATGCAACTATGTGTCTCTGATGGTTTAAGCACTTTGGATCAACAAGAAAAATTGGAATTACTTGCAAGATGTTACGGTTATTTATCTAAGCATTACGAAGAAATTCAAGAGTTAAATGCACACTCCCCTCGACTTGGAATAATTGAGGATTTAATTATTTCTGTTAAGAGAGACAACTTTAATAAACTTGGTCTGCTTGCGGATTCAAATAGATCAGAAACTTGGATTACTAGGCCAGATAGTTTAAGTGTTTCAGACTTAATTGGATGGTACCTTGCTCACTCTGGAGTTGAAACTATATCCGAAATGGATTCAAAAGATGCTCATGGATTACTCTTGAAAGGGAAAATGCGTCAAGGCACCGTAGATTTAGTTTGTATGGAACACAGATGGGCAGATGCAGATACTAACTTATCTCTTGTTGCCGGTAAAATACATGATATGCACAAGCGCATGATGGATGCTTGTCATTAAAATAACTTAATACTTTTATTATGAGTAACACTTTAGATTTAGATTCTACTGGGTTTGGAATAGAACTAGAAGGATTTATTGTAGATAAAAATGGAAATCCATTGTCACTTATTGCTGGAGAATCTAGCTATTTAGCTCTAAAAAATGCTCTAGGTGCACCCGAATGGCTGAGTGCAGAATTGCTTAGTTGTCAGGCAGAAGTTAAGACAGAGAAAGTACATCCTTGCTCTGAATTAGCTTTGGCAGAAATTAACAGACACATTGATACTGTAAACTCTGCCTTGAATAAACTCTTACCAGGATGCTTCTTTGATACCAGTGCGACTACAAATATGTCTGGTGTGGATTTGATTGCTGCTGATCCTAATGAGTCATCTTATAATAGAGTACTAGAATGGTCTCAAACCCCAAGGGGTCGAGAAATATTAAGAAGTACCGCAACTTGTTCTATGCAACTTTGTGTATCTAACCATCTAGAGGGAATGAACTACTCTGATAGATGGCTATGGTTACAAAACGCATATGACTATTTACACAAAAACTCTGAGCAAATCCTAGCTTTAAATCACTCTAATAGATTCAAGGTTGGTGAGGAACTTATCCGTAGTGTAAAAGCTAAAAACTTTAGACAATTAGGGTTGTTAGATAAGTATGGACTAGAATGGATTACAAGACCTTGTGGTCGCGACTTACAAAATTGGTATATGGCTCACTCTGGTGTTTTGAGTCTGACGCAAATGAACTCTAAAGATGCTCATAGTATTTTAGCAAAAGGTAAACTTGTGCCTGGCACAAAAGATTTAGTGTGTATTGAATACAGATTCAAAGATGCAGAAACAAATTTAGAAAGATGTTTAGATAGTATTCTTAATGTTCACTATCAAATCATTTGTGAAAATTAAAATTTATATTTCATAATAGTTTGCTAATATTTAATCAAATGATTCAGACAACCTTATTATATTTACATTTTAATTTAATTGTGTTATAATAAAATGATAAATTAACTTGAAACTATGTCTAATGAATGGCCTTTAGACCCTAAAAACGTACCGGATACTCTTCCAGATCTACAAGCTCTAAACACTCGTGTTGATACACCAAAATTTGTGATGAGAAGTAAATCTACACCTTTACCAACTCCTGAATCATTGAGTGAATTTTCTCGAAAAAAAATCATGTATGTTACCGATAAAGATGGGGCCTACAACTATAGACCAGAAGGTCCACAACCTGGAGATGTAGTATTTCTGCCTAAATTAAAATCATTAACTCCTAATGAGATTCAACAGCAGACTCTATCTGCAGCAGCTTCAATCGAAAGCTCAAGTGGTAGTTCAAGAATTTTGTTGTATTTTTTGTCTGTGGCATTAGCTTCTGGTACATTACTAAAATATATAGATCTTTCTTTAGTTAATACTCAAAAAGAGTCTCCGGCAATAATTTACACTCCTGAACAAAACAACATTCAAAACACTTCTAATAATACAATTACAGTAACTCAAACTACTCCTACAGAAACAGTAGATAAAGCACCCACTGTTGACCTTGTTCCACACACATTTCAAGACCATCAATCAATACCAGATGATACTACTGTTGAGCTTGCTGAGAACTTTACAGATGACTTTGATGATCTAAAACGAATCGTTCGCAATCTTAATATAAGACAAAGAGTTGCTTATGAAAATTTTAACCACCAAAGGTTTACTAATAAACTGATTCATATCGCTCGTAAATATAATCGCGAGCAAAAAATGCAGGTTTATAATTACCTAGAAGGACTTAGTATTATTCCTTCGTCTGCAAAAGAAATAATGCAAAGAAACACTTCGGCCTTGGTTAAAATCTACGATTATTTAAGAGACTTTAGTTCTGAATCTAAAGTTGAACGTCGAGAAAGAGTAAAACAAAGAGCATACTCACTTTTACTTCGAGCTGTGGTTGAAAGGGCACCAATAGAAGAATTAACTTTTATTATTAATTCATTTAATCCTTCATCAAGACTATCTAATAATTCTAGCTACATCGATGTTATTGAGGCAATAGGTAATGACAGCCCATACAATCTAGATGCAGATAGAATAATGTCTATAGAACAATTTGAATCCAATGGATTGTATAACGATGTTCAATTCTTTAGAGATACTTATTCACAAATAATTCCTCATGCTGATATTCTTACAGCAAGAACTATTACTGCAACTGGCATACATGAAACTGCACCTAGATTCACTCAAGTAGAGAATCAAGAACAAGCCAACATGCTTCTGTTAGAGCTATATGACTATAATCCTTGGAATGTTGTTAGATTTGAAAATGGAATTTTAACTTTAGGACCGACTCAATTACAAGATTGGAAGATTATCTTTGACAGATTTCCTCAAGCTATTCAAGACAAGGTTAAAGCACTTGGTGCAAATATTGGTATAGAAGTTACAGATTTAATTTCGGCAATGCGAGCAGCTGTCTTATCACCAGAAATTCAATTTCTACTTTCTACATCTTTAATGTCGGTAAACTATGAGACTCTCTATAATAATATTCCAGAATTCAGAACAGCTAATATAGCAACTCAACGACGAGCTTTGATTTTATCTAATAAAATTGGGGCTGGATCTAAAGGTATTCAAGTAATTAGACAAATGATAAAAAATAATAGCTGGGACTCACATGGTTATGTAAAATCTACTTACAATTATATCTCTTTGTTGCAAACCATTTTTAGATAGGTGGTATTAAGCAGTTTTTTTAATAACCATTAAAGTAATGTCGTCTGCCTGTGGCATGCCTTCGATCGATTTTAAGACATCGTTTATAATAAACTCTTTAATTTCTTTGGCAGTTTTGCAGCTTTGGCAAGCTTTTTGTAGAGTTTGTTGTAATCTGTCGAATCCATATTGATCTGTTTTATTTAACCATGCTTCTGGAATACCATCCGAGTACATTATAAGTACATCGTCTTTTTCGGCCTTAATTTCTCGCTCTATTAATTTACTACGCATACCAGCAAATAAACCTGCCGCAATACCACCTGCTTCAAGCATGCTGGTAGTGTTTGTTTTGGCATGGTATTGAATAATTTGTTCATGACCTGCAGAAATATAGGATAATTTCTTTTTCACTGTATGTTTAATTAATGCCAGTGTGATAAATAGATTTGGTGACGATTTTTTAACAAGTACTTCGTTGAGTCTATCGGTAATGTCTACCAGAGAATTTTGCTCAATATTATTAAGTAAAAGTGCATTAGATACCGAAGCTAAAATACCTGCAGGTACACCATGTCCAGTCACATCACCTACATATAAGTAGTCGTCTCCATTGGGTGCTTTTAAGATGTCGTAAACATCACCACCTATTTCTTCGGCAGAAATTACTTGAGCATCTACATCTAATCCATCTAGTTGTGGAATAAACATTGGTAAAAGTCGATTTTGAATAGTTGTCGCAAGCTCTAACTCTTTAGTAACACGTGCTTGATAGACTTTTGCTTCTGTCGCTTTTTTAAGATCTTTGGCCATCTGGTTCACATCGTGAGCTAATTGCCCTACTTCGTCTGCAGATTTGTTTTTTGCACGAAAGCTTAATTTACCTTGGGCAATTTTATTTACCACAACTGATAACTCTTTAATTGGATTTGTTACTTTATATGCCAAAATAAAAGCAAAATAAACACTTACACACAAGGCAATAAGTAATGAAATTATTGTTACTAAAGTAGATTGCCAGACTCGTTGTGCAAGATTTTTATACGTAAAATCATAAACAACGTTATACTTAGGAATTACCGGATACGCAAAGTTTTGTATCGTTTGAAACTTAATTTCCGTATTAAGCGATTGCATATTATTATCTACATACTGGTACTCCCCTGCAGAGTTTTTGGTAATGTAAATAACATCACCATTTTCTAATAATACAGATGGATTTGCAGATTGAATTCGCTCACGAGAAATATCTGTAGCTGTATTTGGCGTGTGGCTGTATAATCCAGTTCCCTCGAAATTAAATACAGAAATATTTTTTATATCGGTATTTTGAGAAAGTAATTGGCGAATATCTCTTTGGAAAAACATGTCGTTTTGACTCAAGAAAAAAGTTTCGAATGAACCA
>Ga0163109_10000544_pt1 | contig 30225 bp, 38 predicted proteins | sample CRUFie1St13metaG_FD_108704 | JGI IMG/M metagenome (GOLD analysis project Ga0163109, IMG submission 108704) | Marine microbial communities from the Costa Rica Dome - CRUD Field 142mm St13 metaG | ecosystem: Environmental > Aquatic > Marine > Oceanic > Photic zone | place: Costa Rica: the Eastern...
TAGATTTATTTTTACTTATGAAATATTCTGGTATTGTATCTTCAGATATATTTGAAGTTATCCTTTCTCTTTTATATGTGTAAGGACATGATCCTACAGCAATAATAGTTTTATGATCTGTAAGTCTTAAATTAGTTTCTTTACTAAATATCTGTGGTTCTACATTTTCTAGAAAAGATAAATGTGCTGGGCCAATCCATCCAATATAATCAAGAAAACGTCGTTCTTTCAAGTTAACACGAGATGATTGTGTATATTTATCTTTAATAAATTTATTAGTAAAGACTAATTTCATTGGATTATTAATCTTAAAGTTATCTGGATTAAAATTCAATTTTCGCAATTGAACACCAATGCTCTCTGGTACTTCTCCTGATATTAGATATCTAAATGCATCGTTAGAATTTCTTCCATCGATATTTGCATCAAATGAACTTATAACTTGAGCATTGTATTCTTTACTCCAAGCATACAATATTTTTAATACTCCATACAATTGTATTATTTGCTTCAATGGTTTCTTACAGTTAGAAGATGATAAATGGAATGTTGTCAATATTATTTTTTTACCATTATCAAGTTCAATCATAATACCCATCGGATTGCTTAGTGGATTATTCCTATGTTGTGTTTCTTTGAAATCTGTAAATAGATCTCCTGCTTCACCATTGTATGATATTTGAGAAACTTTTGTCTTTTCACAAGATATCAATTTTTTTAGATTAGATTTTGGTGTATCACATCTACTCAATAATTCAAGTGGATAATAATAATTATATATCCCTGGCAAAAGAAATGTTGATACATCGCTTTTTAATTCTTTCAAAATCTTAATAGATTTTGGATATATTATCATATTATTCAATGTGCTTGAACCAATATCCAGTCTTTGAGTGCAAGAATAACCTAGATTATCCAAATTTATTTTTTGTATTGGTCTATGAAATCCTTTTTTTTTAAATTTGCAATCATCTGGGATTTCTGTGATATCTATTCCATCTATAAGAAAAAAACTTATAAATGGATTTACCTCTAGCAAATTTATAAATTTGTTATCAGTTTTTTGTTCAATGAAAGAGTTGTCTTTTTTTATAATTTGACTGTCTCTTTCATTTAGTTCGAACAAAATTTCAGTAGCAATTAGAAATGCTTTTTTACATAATTCAATTGCTTCTTCTTTTTTTTTCTTAATAAATTCAATTTGATTTAAATTTATTGTTTTTGTACTTTTTAAAGAATTCAATATTTTTGTAATAAGTAACTCATCCGCGTCACTGTTTGAATCTATTCTTTTATAATGAATGAAGTATTTAAAAAGTTCTGGTGGTAACTGATTATAACCAGCAACATTAATATGTTCAAATACATATGTAATATTATCATAGGTTATGGAGTCTGATTTTATTCTCTTAAGTGCGCTTGGATGTGCGACTTGAGTAAAATTAGGGTCAGAATTAGACCTGTCTCTTCCAATCAAGTTAATTTCATCACTAATATCACCATCATTATGTTCAGGTATATGTTGAAATAATTCAAGCACATCTTTCGGGTGTTCTGATTTAGATTCATCATTTTTTGATTTATCGAATAATAATAAATCTTCTAAATTAGATATAGAGCCTGACCTGTAATAAATTTCACCAGGTGCAGTTTGTGGACGTTTCACAATTTTAGAAAATTCACGTATTGATAAAAGATTTTCAGCCGACAATGAAGGTTGATAATAAGATGTTCGTGGTCTCTTTATTTCATCTCCATAAATATCTCCACTAGGGGAACCACGTTTCTTATTGAGGTGGTTCGTATGTAAGTTTGAGTTGAAGGCAACTTGAGCTGCCATGTAAATTTGTTAGTAAGTAGTTTTTAAAAAAAATATTATGCAAAATTAAATTGCAATTAAATAACGATTTGTTCTAGAATACATAGTATATACAAGCTAGAATCAATAAAATATATATTACTTCATTGTTAAATTTTTTCAATTTTTATAGTCTCCCATGGAAACTATAAAATCGAATGGATAATCGTAAATTATCTACCAAAATCTAATAAATGAGTTAAAGATACCTATATTTAATAATATAATTAATATATGATTGAAGGTAGAAAAGTTATAATTTCATTAACTACAATACCATCAAGAATGACACATATTTACCCTTGTTTAATAGCATTAACTAGACAACAATTTAAACCAGATGAGATAGTATTAGTATTACCAAAAGAATCTATAAGAGAAAAGAAAGAAGATGGGTCAGATCCTTATGTTATTCCAAATAATATAGCTGAATTAGTAAAATCAGGTATATTAACAATTTATAGACCCGAGAAAGACTGGGGTCCAGCAACAAAATTATTACCTGTTTTAAAGAGAGAAATGGATAAAAAATTACCTCCAAATAAAGAGAGTATAATTATAACAATGGATGATGATAAGTTATACAGTAATACTGCTGTAGGTAGTTTATTAAAATGTTGGCAAAAAAATAAAGATTTTGTATGTGCTAGAAAGGGAGGATTTATGGAGTTTACAAAAAATAAGAAGAATCATCCTCAATACGAGGCATCTAGAAAATATGGATTTATGTATGAAAGTCCATGTAGAGGTGCTGATTTTAGAAAACCCAATTTAATTCATGTAGTTTATGGAACAGGTGGTGTTTTATACAGACCATCATTTTTTAATGAAGAGATATTTGAATATGATAAAGGACCTAAAGAAGCTTTTTTTGTAGATGATGTTTGGATATCAGGACATTTAGCAAAAAGAAATGTAAGTAGTTTAATTGCACCTTGTCCTAGAAATAAGTTTCATGAAAAAACAGAAAATATAAGATGCGGAATGATGGATATAAGTACATCTGCAAACATGGTTAATAGATTATTTATGATAAATTTAAAAGAGGATTGCAAAACAAATGTTGTTACAATGCAACATTTTAGAGGAGAGTTTTTAAAATTGATTAGAAATCAGAAAAAAGATAAAATAAGAGGTAAGATAAAATAATTTAAAGAGAATTTATTTATTATTGTATACTAAATAGATTAATTATATTTTTTTTATTTTTTTTTTATTTTTTTTATCATTACAGAAAAACAAAGTTTTTCAATTGATTCTGAAAGAATTTACAGAATTTTATCTTTTTATGTGGTTCATTGGTATATTTCCGCAGGTTTTTAATTAAGCCTTAGTTAATTTATTTGGTATCCGATAATTAATTATAATAATTTTTTATTGTAATTAATAAATAGTTTAAATTATTCTTAGTAAATATTTAGTAAGATACACACCAATAATATATCCAGAAATTACTTGTTCAATAGTATGACATTTTTCATATATTCTAGCACCTGATATAAGTAATGTAAATATAAATACATATAATTTATGAGTAGGATTTTTAATAATTAAATTCATAAGAACTAATATATTTCCAGCAGATTGAGCATGACCACTAGGAAATCCATGAGATGTACTAATTTTATTTGAGCAATCATTAAATAAACCACAATTTTTTGCTCCATATGGTCTATCACCTCGTCCAAGAATCGGTAAGTAATATCCATTTTTCTTAAATGTTCCATATCTTTTAAAAATATATCTAAAAAATTCTTTAATAAATTTATTTAAAACTACTGTAATAATTTTTATAATAATATATTTTAGATACTTAGTATCATTTGTTGTTGAATATAAAGTTAAAAATATATAGTCAAAAATAATAGGTGAACATCTTAATGTTTCAAATATATATCTATTGTATTTCATTATATAATAAAATATATAATTAAAATATATTAATTATATATATATGATCCTAACAATTGGAAATTTACAAATTGATTTAACATCACCAAAAACAGCATTTGTATTAGTATGTATTTTATTTTTACTAATGACAGTATCAACATATTGTGCTCAACAAGAAAAGAAATTTATTAGAACTAGATCAGGTAGACTAACTACTAAAAGACCAACTAAAAAAATTAGAGCCAGAAAACAAGCAACTAAATCTAGTAGCTTAGTTCCAACAAAATTAAGAAAACAATTAGTAAGAAAGAAAAAAGATAAATCAGTTTCAGTTTCAGTTACAAAGGCAAAAAGTTCAAGTAGCGGTAAATCAAGTAAAATCAGTAAATTTAGTGAAAATTATGATATAGATACTGTATCAGATATGGATTCTTACTAATTTTTTATTTATCATTTATTTAAGAATATTTCTTATATAAATTATATATGGTTAAACAAAAATTATTTGATAAAGTTATCGATTTTATTAAAAAAAATCAAAATATTATTAAAATATTAATACCCTTGTCTGTATTGCTATTAAATTTTAGTAAAAGTTCTAATCACATTTTAAAATTACCTATAACAATTATAGAACTATTATTAAAATTTATTGAATTAACTTCTACTCTCAAATTAATTAATATGGGATTAATAATTGTAATTGCATATTATCTAACAAAAGGACTGAATAGCATTTCTAAGGATATTAAAAATAAATAATTATATTAAAGTTTCATCCTCAAATATTCTATTTAAGTGTTCATAATATAAATCTATTTTATGATCATCAATAGGATCATAATCAGAACCTAGCCAATTGCAAAATTTATAATATAAAACCCAAAAAAAACGAACAATTTCGGTATCTCTAACAACTAAATGATTATTTTCAATATGATCTTGCTTACAAACATGTGTATATCTTAATGAAAATGGTGTTGAAGGAACTGGGTCAAAATAATTTACATATCTTTTTGAAAAATCACATACATTATTAAAATAGTTCTTAAATGTAGTATTCCCACATCTTGGTGCTCCAAATGATACACATTTGTGATTTAAATTTTTATATTTATGCCCATAATTTACTGTTGCTATTGTTGCTAATGCACCTCCTAATGAATGACCAGTATAAATTATTGTATCTATCTCAGAATTATCTTTAGTTTGCTCTTCAATATATTCAGTTATTTTGTCTTCTACTGATCTAAATTGTCTTAACATACCCCAATGTACTAATGGTCGCTTACTATCATCTATTCCCTCTAAATCCATTCTCACTCTTATTATATTTGCATCTGTTAACCAATCACGAGCATTCTCTGTACCTCTAAATGCACATAATATGTTTTTTTTATTAAATACTGATAAATAACACTGACAATCAATATCACTTTCAACTAATTTTGGTTCTTTACTTAATTCATATAACCATGTCATTTCTTTTTTATACGGCATTACATTGTAATTACTTTTAAAAAAAGAACTTGGTTCATAAACATATTTAGAAATTTGACACAAACACCCAATTAAGTTTTTTGATATCATTATATATATTATAAAAAGATTTTAATAATATATTAACATATCTAATTCCATTTTCCTTTACTTATAATTTTATCTATCTCAATACCAAAGTTATAATTTTCTTTTCTTAATTTTAATGCTTTTAAGTAAAATTCTACTTCATTTTCAATTTGTCTAGAATCAGTATTCTTTAATGATGATTTATAGAATAAATCACATATTTTAAGAATATCAACTTTGTATTTATTTTTAAATGATAATATTGATTGTTCAAAAGGTATCAATAATTCACAATATTTTGAAAATTCATCATCTATACATCCAACACTTCCTCTATCAATTGCTACTTGTATTAATTCTTTTTTGAATTTTGATAATTTAGGCATATAATTTTAAAATAAAATGAAAGAATTTAAATTTTTCAATTTTTATAAAATTAAATGGATAATCGTTTATTATACCAATTATAGAAAACTCTATTTTTAATTAATATAAACATTTGGGGAAATTAGTTCTACTTCTAATCCGTATAAAGGTAATACTCTTTTTACCTCTTTTCCACAAATTGTTGTTTTTATTAAATAAGATTCATTACAATTATTGTTTTTTATAGCAATCCAATATACCATATTACTTGGTAATGTATTTAATTCTTGACATGTTTTATGATATAATTCCTGTAAATTGTTACGTAATTCTATTAAATGGATTTCATCATTAAATATATCCATAACACTATTGCATAAATTTTTACATGATTCAATAAAATGTTGTAAGACTTCATCATATTCATTTTTTTTTATTGCTTCGTCAATTGTATTTATATTTTCTAAAAAAAAGTTTCTCATTTCAAAAAGAAATCTATAATCTATATTACATAGTTCGAATTCAGTCATATTAATTTTTCTTTTAAATAATTGTATCATATCTTGATTTACAATTTCAAAATTACTCCAATATTTATGATAGTTAAAATCTCTATCATAAATATTATTTCTTGTTACTAATTTATTCATTTATTAAAATATATCTAATAAAAAAAAATTTATTTTTCAATTTTAATTACTATTGATAGTATCGACATATACATTATCCTCTACTTTCAATCTTGGAAGAATATTTATAGACATTAATTCTTGTACAAATAATTTGAATGCATAACAAGTACGAACTTTATGCACACTATATAATTCTCCAAGTCTATCACATCTCTTACAATAATATATATCATTTTTTATCTTTTTAGTAGCAAATAAGCCACAATTATTACAAACATGTACATCATATTTATCACTGGTCTCTAAGAATCTTTCATTTAAGAATTGACTTAAACCGTGAGCAATCATAGTATCACGTTCCATTTCGCCAAATCTGAGACCACCGTCTCGACTTCTTCCTTCAGGTGGTTGACGAGTTAAAATTTGTCTAGGACCTTGACTTCTAGAATGAATTTTGTCTAAAACCATATGTTTTAATCTTAAATAATAAGTAGGTCCGATAAAAATTTGTGCTTGCATTTTTTTACCAGTCATACCATTATATAAAGTTTCATATCCATATTCATTAAAACCTTTACTTTTTAATATTTTCTTTGCATCTTCTATTCCATAATCATTAAATGGTGTTGCATCTGAATACGATCCATTTAATGCATTTGCTTTACCCATAACACACTCTAATAATTGTCCAATTGTCATACGTGATGGAATACATGCAGGGTTAATTATTAAATCTGGTTGTATTCCATCTTTTGTAAATGGCATATCTGCTGCTGGTAATAATAATCCTATTGTTCCTTTTTGTCCATGCTGAGAACTTAGTTTATCACCAATTTTTGGAATACGCTCCATTCTTACTTTCATAGTATACATTTCATACCCTTCTGAATTAAAAATACCACTATTAACTTGGTCAACAACACCAGATACTCCCGATTTAAATGATAAACTATCATCTTTAAACAATCTATTATTAGATCCTGTTGGTTGAACTGGACTTATTTTACCAATTAAAATATCACCGTTATCAATTCTAGTTTCTTCTGGTACATATCCTTTATTATTTAATTTATCATAATTTGCATCTTTCATACCTGTTACCTTTGAAGGATCAGGCTTTGTAAAAATATCATCTTGAGATGTTGTAGGATTCTTTTGTATTTCTGAAGAATATTTTTTATATTTTGCTGAACGAAATAATCCAATATCAACAGCATCTTTATTTACAATAATACTATCTTCTTGATTGTAACCACTATAAGGAGCGATTGCAACTACACAATTTTCTCCTGCTGGTAAATCAATATTATGTGTCCATCTCATACCATCAGTAATTACAATAGGTCTTTGGACGTTATACAATATATATGATATATCATGCCTATATCTGTAATTTGATGCATATATACCTGCTGCTTGTCTTCTTTGTGAGAAATTATAAATATTTCTAGGTGCTTGATTATGTTCTGCAAAAGGTATATTAGAAGATGTAATTCCTAATAATAATTGTGGATGTATTTCACAATGTGTATATCTTAGATATGTATTTTTATATCTATTAATAATATTATTCTTGTGTTTTGTCTTAAAATTATTCATCTTTTCTCTGTTCATACCTAGATACTTTTGATACATTGCAATCATTAATGTTTCTGATTCTTCAATATCTATAAAGTCTATAACACCTTGATATTCTTCTAAAAATTGACTCCATGTTGATACACCTTTTTTTGACATATTTATTGACTTTAATTCAATACTATCTAACATTTTTTTTGTTAAATATAACTCATTTGTTTCTGAATTTACTCTTAATATTGGTCTATAAATTCTACCTCCATCGCAATATATTCTAATCTCATTTTTTAATGTATGGAAATTACAAGATATGGATTTATCTAATATTAATTTAAACTTATTCTGTTTAATTTCATCTATTAGTTCTAACGGTTTTGTTGTCATACCTATCCAAGTTCCATTTATAAATACTTTTGTAAATTGTAATATATCATCAATTGGTATTTTTGATAACTCATCTACATATTTATTACAAATTTTTTCTATTAATGGTCTCTGATTTTCCATATTCATTGTTACATTTGCACTGTTTGATAATGTCTTCAATAATCCAATTTTATTCCCTTCAGGAGTTTCAACTACACAAATAAAAAATGGTTGCGTATTTTGAATATGACGAATGCTCGTTAATTTTGATGTTGAAGTATCTGGTGATGGTGTTATAATACGACGGAAATATGATATTGTTTGCATATATGACTCTCTCTGTAATGCTTGTGCAATACCTTTCTTACTCTTATTTGGACCCCATACACCTGTTGTTAGTGCAGATTTAATACCTTGTTCTATTGTTGTAGGTTTTATTTGAGATATTACATTAGTTGGATTTTCATCATCATTATTTTTCTTTTGAAAAAAGTTACCTATATCTGTTAACATCTTTCTATAGAAATGATTAAATAATTGTCCAATTAATGTACCTGGTAAATCAATTCTTTTATTTAAATAAGAGTCACGATCATCTGGATCATCTCTTCCTAATTTTACTCTAAATAATCTATGCACCATATGACCTAAAAATATTGCTTTATTGTATAAATTTGATCCCTGGTGTGGTAAAAAATCTTTTGTTAATATTTTCATTATATGCATGTCCATCTGTTTTTTTCTTAATTCTTCATCAGATTCAGTAAAATATTTAAATACGTATTTAATATTATTTTGTAAAAATTTTAATGCTTGTTCTTGTGTTCTAATAAATGGATTTGTATCAGATTCAGGTTTCGTTGGATCCATCAGCAAATTTAATAAACTATTTCTTAAAATATTTTTCATCTCAAAATCATTATCATCTAATACAATTAATTTAATTATATCTGAATCTTTCTCAACACCTAATGCTCTCATCATCACAAATAAAGGTATCTCGTGAAATTGACTTATTAATAAAACTAATGATTTATCTTTCCTTATTTTTATAGATGTCAGTTGAATTATATCATTTCTGTCTAATGGTTTTGAATTTAATTGAGCATGAAATGAATAACCTGTTGGAGATGTTGTATCTTTTTTTGGAAAAACTAAAATCTTATTTTCTTGAATTCTTTCTAATGACATTACAACTTTCTCATTTCCATTTACTATGAAGTAACAACCAGGATCATACGGACATTCTGTATTTTTTATATTTGGTTTTAAATTTGTAGTGCAATATTTACTACGTACCATTATTGGTATTAACGCAATTGGTACAGCAAATTCTTGATCAGCTACTTGCTTTGTTTCTACTTCACCTGTATTAATATCAACAATATCCAGAAATTGAGTAATATTTGCTACTAATTTTGATGAATAATTACTTTTTAATCTACGAGCATCTTCTGGCCACATATACGCATCCTCATGTTGCATCATCGGAGGTCTTAATGAAATATCATCAAATTTAAAATAATTTACATATTTTTTATCTTGCGTATATACCTCTTTGAAAATATTAGGTCCATTATTCAATCTATTGAAAATAATCTCTTCTATTAAGTAACTAAAGGACTTGTATTGTGCCTCATATAATTTATTTTTTTGTTTAAAATATAATTCTAATAATTTTTTTATATCATTATTTGCGGTTTTTTCATCCATAATACTTGATAATATTATTATACCCTTATATAGTTTATATTAGTTTTTGTCAATTTTTATCAATTGATAAATACTCTTTAGAGTATTAATTGATAGATTTCTTAAGAAATCAATTGAATATCTATGATATTCTATCCATAGGATTCTTAATCAAAGATAAAAAAAAATATTTACATTATTATAATGAATGCTATCAATATCTTCCTACCAAAATTAAAACAATTTTTTACAACATGGTGCCTTGTATTATGGATGACAATTACAATAATTAATAAAAATTATAAATTACCTAATTTTTTACTTGTATTTGCGCAAAATCTAATTCTCACTACTTCTTATTTTGGATATTATATATTAACAAGTTATGGTCATAATATTCTTAAAAAATACAAAGATGTTAAAAATTATCAAATTCAAATTGTAAATATTATAACACATATTTTACCTTTAATATATATTAAATATGTTCTTAAGAAAATATACGTTGTAAATGATACAAAAGAATTTTTACTTATATTATCAATATCAGGGTTATTAATAAAAAAATATTTATCTATGTATAACCCTGAAAAAATTTATTGGTTTACAAAATTTAGTAAAAAGAAATTAATTTCATCTGCAGTAATATTCTATATTATGTTATTTTTCGTACAAATATAAAATTTTTAACTAGGTGATCTTTTCCTTGCTGATTCCTGTTTACGTTTTTTTTGTAATTCTTTTTGCTTACGTTTTTCTTCGTCTCTCCTTAGACGCGCTTGTCTTGCTTTGAGTTCATATTCCTTATTAGAAATTTGACCTGCTTCAACCTTTTTTTGTAAAACAGGAATATGTTTTCTATCCTGATTAACCTGTTGTTTTAAAGTAGTTTCTTTATTAACAGATTTTTTATTTTGTTTATTTTTTTTTTTATTTGATCTAGTTTTACCCATATAAAATAAGAATATATCTCATAAACTAAAAAATTTCAATTTTTACTATATTGAATTGTTTGAATATAGTAATTATATTGATGGTGTTTGTTTCTTTTTTCTTCTGGTGTATTTTCTTTTTGGTTTGCCGGGTTTTATCATTGTTTCTGTGTCTGTTTCAGTTTCGATTGCTTGGGGGTTTATAGAAATGCTGTCTGGTGATGTAGTAATAAGATTAATATCGGATTTATTTTTTTCTTGTTTTGTTGTAAATAAATTAGATTCAGAATATGAAATAGTATCTTCTAGTTCAATACCTTTCTTTTTCATCTGTATCTGCTTGTAAATTCTTTCAACAGATTCGTCATTTGTTATTATTGGTGCATACTTACTAATTTTTTCATAAATTCTATCAATAGTTACTGTAGAGATATCAAATACTTTTGAAATCTTATCACGAGTAATATCTAAATTATTAAAATCTACAACAAATAATAAACAACTAGCTGCTATTGAAGGAGGTTGATGGTCTGAAGCATAATCTAATTTAATCATATTAGTAACAATCTTTATTGTTTGATTAATATATTTATCCTGTAATCTTAATTGCTTACCTGCATCTTTAACATAATCAAATGCTTTACTGCTAGTAATTTTATACATAGCAACATCTTCTCCCATGATTTCTAAAAACTTTCTACATCCACTAGTTACATCTGTTAACCCTAAACCAAACATTTTTGCAATAAATTTGGGACGTCTTGGTTGACCCTGAATTTTACATCCAAAGTATACACAAGCCGCTATCAAACTCTCGCGATTATTTCCTCTAATAATAATATTTTTACCATTATGATGTTTTACCATACTTAAATTAGTATACAATATTTGAGCATTATCTATAATTGCCTTTGATATATTTGCTTTCTTACATATTGTACTTATAAAATCAAATACCTCTCTCCTACTTCTTTCTTTATATGGCATAAATGTCCATTTATGTATTGTTTTCATTCTAGAATTACCTCTACCTCCTATTCTAGTTCCCATACTACTCTCCTTGAAAAAATAATTAATAGGACAATTATAATTACTACTATTACTTACTATATCTGCATTTGAATTATTTGTTGAAAAAGTTCTATCCAATTCATCATTAGCAACAGATCCACAACTACTACAAGTTAAATTTCCATTTATATCTTGTACTAATTGCTTCTTATCACAGCAATCTTGTATACTAACTGATTGAGATTCAGACGTTCCTATTTCATCATACCAATTCATAAAATCATTATCTTCTATATTGTTCAATTTGAATATATCTTTATCATTATTAGATTTACTTTTTTTTTCTTCAATATTTATTGAAAAAAACATATTTCTCTCTTGGTTCATGGTTATATAAAAATTTATCTATTCTTTAAGTAGTTTTCTTAAATTTTTAAATAATTTTCCAATTTATTGGGTCTTTTCCTAAGTATTCTAAACTATTATTACATCTTGAATATATCTTTGATCCAAAAAAACCTCTGTTTGCTGATAAAGGTGATGGATGAACACCCTCGATTACTATATGTTTTTCCTCATCTATAAATGATTTCTTCTTTTTCGCATTGTTACCTAAAAGAATAAATACAACACCTTCCGTACTCTCAGATATATCTTTTATTATCTGATCTGTTAAAGGTGACCATAATGATGCAAAACAATTACTTTTTCCAGGCAAAACTGTCAAAGCTGAATTTAATAATAATATTTTTTCACGTTTTACCCAATCACTTATGTCTCCATGAGTATTTTCTATTCCTAAATCATTTTTTAATTCCTTAAACATATTTCTTAATGATGGTGGTATCTTGTGAGTTTTAGGTACTGAAAAAGATAAACCTACTGCTTGTGGTATCACTTTTTTATTATGTGTCTCTTCTCTAATATAAGGATCCTGACCTAGTAAAACTACTTTTGTTTCGTCTAATTCAAAGTATTTAAAAGTTTCCCATATATTGCTAAATTTAGGATAAATAACTGTCTTACTTTTTTTCCATTCTTTCATGTTACTTCTTATTTTCTTATAATATTCTTCTTTTTCATGTTTTCTGATTAATTTAATCCAAGATTTTTTTACATTTTTAAATTCCATTTTAATATAATATTTATTAATTTTAAAATTTTAATTCAATTTTTATTTAAATTCTTGATTATATTATAATCTATATGGAACAAGATTTTGAAATAATCGATTTTCTAAAATATGATACACATAAAGATATCAAAAAAATTAAATTTAGAAAAACAAATTGCTATATAATACCCTGCACTATCAATAAAAATAATAAAAAATTATCACATGTTTTTGTTGAAGGACAACTCATGGAAGCTAATATTTCTCTTGATATTAATATGTGGCTCAAAGATATTAAAAATTCTTATACTGATAATAAAAGTATAGTAAAACAATTTATTAATGATTATGATAGATGTACATTTTTTTGTAATGGTCATAAAGTAAATAACCCTAACTCTTTTATTGATTATCTATATCATAAATGTAATAATAAAGAAATTGAACAAATTTTAATGCTATGCTCACAAACTTCTCTTGGATTCCCATTTGAAATTATTCAATATAGTTTATATGAAAACTCAAAACAAGAATACTTTCTAGCAGAAGTACCATATAATGATAGAAGATACTATCAAAGATATAGAATCTTTTTTAATTTAAAAGATGATAATATTGAATTCACTATCACTAAATATCTAAGAATATTTAAAATTGTAAATACTTGTGATGTCACTGTTGCAAATGTGGAACTATTTATTAATTTTAATCTTAAAAATAAAGACGTTATTCTTAAAATTTTATATAAACCTATCAAAAAATAAATTTATCATCTTAACTTAGTATACATATAATATCCTATCCGAATATTATGTAGATACAATAATATTGATAAAATTATCCAATAATTCTTTAATTCTCCAGAACTTCTAATTAATAGATAATTAAAAGGTAAGTTTACTAAACGAGATAGTAAATAAAAATAAAATCGTAATTTATAGTTCAAATTAGTTGGATAAACATCAGTCACTGATATCCATAAACTACCAGTTTCCATCAATAATAAATTCATTGTAGGTAAAAACATGTCTTCATCTTTAACAAAAATTGTACTACTTACTAATACCATTGTTATTAAATGATGAAATACGAATTTTAAATCTAATAACCAAATATTTCTATTTATAAAAAAATCAGCTAAAAAATAACTATACGTTGATGTAAATAATATACGATAATTATTATTAAATCCTAATAAATGTTGAATCGCAAAAAAAGGTAAAACATAACCTTGATGTAATATTGCTAAATAATAAGAAGCTTTATGAAATTTTTTAATTTTACCAGGAAATAAAAATAATAATAAGCTTCCAAAAGAAAAATAAATAATTATTGTAGTTAAAAGATTAAAGTCTGCATACATTTAATCTAATATTTACATTAGTTTAAATGTTTTTTAAAATTAATTGAAAACCTTTTCCTTCACAGCATGTATTACCATAATTTACCTTGGGGAATAAAATAGTACAATCTAATTTAAATCTTTCACATTCATGTTTTGTGTCAAAATGAAAGTAAGTTGTACCTTTTTTATTTAAATTTAAATTTAGCTTACATTTATTTTCTAAATAATAATGTTTACATTCTTGTAGTAACATTCTTAATCCATTTTTATCAATATTATTACAAAATGTACATATATTATTTAAATTGTCATTTAATAATTTTTTTGTATTGTTGCATAAAATATAATATTTATATTTGCAAATCAAAAATATTTTTTGATCTTTTAATATTTCTAGAAATTTCTTATTTGTTAAACCAAAATTTAATACAGATGAAATCTTACAACAATTTATATTATCTAAAAATGACATTATTTTTATAATTAAACCATTTTCTGTTAAAGTTTCCATTTATTGTATTAATATTATTTTTTTATATTAGAAAAATTGAAATTTTTATTTAATAAAATAATATTAATACAATAAATGAAGCAAAATATAGTTATACTAAAAAAAAATGATGATGAATTAAAATGGATATCAGATGAAATAAGAGAATGCTTTAATATCTCATATTTTTCTACTGTAAATTCATTAAAGAACTTTTTAAAAATACAAAATGTAAAAAAAATAATTTCTTATCTTAATGAAATTAATATTGGTAAAGATATAGATATTCTATATCTAAAAGAATCAACAGAATCAAAAAAAATTATAGATTTTCTAAAAGTTGATCTAAATTAAAACATATTAACTCTACTTAAATAAATAAAACTTTTCAAATCATATGGCTCATATATCCAGAAGATTGAGAAAAGAAAGTGAAAAATGGATTGATAGAGATGGAGAAATATATACTTTAATTACAAATGAATCTAAATTAAAAGTCGAAGTTATTATATTAAAAATTGGTAGATATGAACAACTAATATTTGATTTCATTATTCCATTTGAATATCCATTTGTTCCTCCTACAGTTTTATTTAAAGGAAAATCATTAAAAAGTTATTATTTTACATCTAGACTATTTAGACAAGAATTAAGATTAATTGATAATCAAAAATTATCTACAAATACTCAAGGAGTATTAATTGATAATCAAAGATTATCTACAGATTGTTTGTGCTGTGCATCAATATTATGTCAGAATAATTGGGGTCCTACTCTAAATATAATTAATATTGTAAAAGAAATAAAAGAATTTTTTAATATTAAAATAAGACTACTTGAAAAGTATATGGTTTTAAAAGTTATGAAAAATATGCCACAATCATTAAGTAATTATGTATCAAAATTTATTTAGAACATATTTAAAAATATTTTATTAATTAAATTCAATGTTATTGAATTTAATTTTATTTTACATATTATCATGTATTATTTCCTATAAGTATATTTTAATATACATTCTATCTGTTAATATATTAAATAAATATGTAAATAGTGTCACATCAATTATTTTTTACTATTGTTTACCTTATAACTTATTTATTCTATGCTTAACTTGCATAAGATTAAAATTAGGTAGATATAAATATTACAGAAAATATTCAAAATTTAAAAGAAAAATTAAAGATCAGTATTGGAAATTAAGAAAAAAATTTAGAAGATATAATAAAAGAAAAAAAATGATTCAAAGAATTAATAATATTTCTAAGCAAATTACAAATAAACATTCTTAAATTATTAATAAGTTAATTTTGATTCATTTTATATGTATAACATATATATAAAAATATGAGTTTGAATAAAATTTTAGAAAAACATCATTTTGAAACAGGTGATATATTATTATTCAGTTATAATGGTAATAATTTGTTAGATTATTTAATAAAATATTTTACACAATCAAAATATACACATGTTGGTATGATTATAATTAATCCTCCATGGAGAAAAGATCTGAAAGGTTATTACATATTACAATCTAATCGTGAAGGTATAGATATAGATTGTGAAGATCATGAAAAAAAATTAGGTGTAGAATTAACTAAGCTAGAAGATGCACTGTCATATAATGGTTCTATTTATTGGAGACACATTAAAACAAAAAGAAATAAACAATTTTATAATAGATTAAATGAAGCACACTCTAAAGTTCATAATAGACCTTATGATATGAATTTAATTGATTGGATAAAAGGAGCATTTAAAATAAATGAAGGTGATACTCAAAAAATTACAACTTTTTGGTGTTCTGCACTAGCAACATATATGTTAGTACAATTAAATTTATTAAACAAAGATACAAAATGGACTTTAATGTCACCAGCTGATTTAAGTTCACATAAAAATACATTAGAATTTATAAACTGCGATATTAGTAATGATATTAAAATAAAATAATTTTAATTAAATTACTAAAACGTCTTTTATTAAATCATCTATTTTTTTAACAATTTTTACTTTAAAATTTTTTAAATTATTATTTTCTTTTTTAATTTTCTCAAAATCTTTTTTATTTTCATGACAAATAAATACTTGTTTTACTCCTGCTTGTTTTGCACCTAATAGTTTATATAATAATCCACCAATTTTTGATATATTACCACATAAATCAATCTCACCAGTCATTGCAATATCTCTTTTTATTTTTTTATTTAATATTCTAGAAATAAAAGCTGTTGTAAAAGCACATCCTGCTGAAGGACCATCTTTTGGTGTTGCTCCAGAAGGAGCATGTATATGAAAACCAAAAGGGAAATTTTTTTTTAAATGATCAGTTATATTTTCTATACCAAATTCTTCTTTATTCTTTTCTATGTAATCTAATGCTGCTGTAAATGCACATTGCACACTTTCTTTCATTACATTACCCTGTGAACCAGTTAGTTTAAAAATAAAATTTCCATCCCCTACTCCATAATTCTTAAATATTTGTATTGGTACAATACCACCAGTTCCTATTTTTGTAGCATATAGACCATTTATTATTCCAACTTCATCATAAGAATGTATTTTTTCAACATCAATTTTAGGATCTTTAAATATTTCAATTAATGATGATTTTTCTATTTTAATTGGTAATTTCAAACCATCATACAATTTTTTTAAATTATAAGTCATGAATACTTTCTCTATTTTTCGTTTTAAATCTCTTACTCCTGCTTCTAATGTATAATTGTCTATTAAATAATTTATTAATGTATCTGAAAATTCAATATCAGTTACATTCATATTAACTGTACTAGCCATTTCAGGTATTATAAAATTTTTACAAATTATTAGTTTTTCAGAACTAGAATAAGGTTTTACATTAATCTCTGTAAGTCTATCAAGTAAAATAGGATCAATTAAATCAGAATTATTATAACTAAACATTAATATTACTTTATCTAAGGGAAAATCAATTCCCTGAAAAAAACGATCTTGAAAAGATTTGTTCATATTTGGATCAGTTAAGTGTATTAATATACTCATTATCTCATTAACACCATTTGATTTTGAACATGCTTTATCCAATTCATCAAAATATAATATAACTCTACTTTGACCAGCTTCTACCATTTTTTTTATTATTAATCCTGGTTGGGATCCTGAATATGTATATCCATGACCATGTAATAATTCACCATCATTTTGACCACCTAATGTAATTTGAGCAAATGGTATATTTAATGCTTCTCCTATACTTTTTACTAATAAAGTTTTACCAACTCCAGGAGGACCTACAAATCCGATGCTATTTCCAGAACTATCTGGATTTGATATCCACTTTGCTACTATTTCTTTTATTAAAGATTTTGATTCTTTATGACCATATGTCTTTGAATCTAATGTTTTTTGTAAATTATCTAAAAATAATTTTGATTTATTACCCTCCTGTAAATCATAAAAAATCTGATTGTCTGCTGCAGATGGCCAAGGAAATTTTATAATTGTTTTTACAAATGTTAATTGCTTAAAATAATCATTTCCTGAATTTTTCATCTCTTCTATTTTTTCTAAAGTCATTGATTTAATATTATCTGGTACATTATTCATAGATAATAATACCTTCTTAAAATCTAATTCATCTATATTCATGCTTTTTAATTTGTCTATTTCATTCTTCAAATTGGGAACTGTTTTCTTTAATTTTATTTGATATATAAAATTTAAATTGTTGTAAATTACATTAGCAACATTATTTGACCCTAATTTTTTATCTTTTGTTAAACCAAATAATATCCCTGCTACATTTATATTCTCTTCATCTCCTAATAATAATACTCGAATTGAATCGTACATATACTTTATTGTATTATCATTTCTTATAAAATCTCTCATTACCGTCATAAATGTCTTATTTGCTAAATCTAAAAATAATTTATAATTTGTCTGAATTATATGAACAATTTCAATTTCATCAAAAATTAAAAATTCATAAATTGATAAATACTTTAAAAAAAATTTTTTAAATTTATTATTTATTATCTTCTTTTCTAGTTTTTTCTCTATATTTTTCTTTTTTTCATATAAATCTGGATAACATATTTGACATGTCTTTAAAATTACATTTAATGTATCATTTTTAAAAAACCCACTTAATACTATGTAAGTATTTTCTACTAAAGGGAATGATATATTTAAATCTACTATCATATTTAATAATTCAGTTTGTTTTTGATCTTTATTATTAAAAAATATTACCTCATTTATTGATTCGTATTTTTCTAACTTAAATCTTATTGGAATAAAAAATTTATCAAAAAATTTTAATTTGTTAACAATAGATTTATTATAATACAAATTAAACTTGTCACCTAATAAAAATTTAAGACAACTTGTTATGGAATAAAAACCAACACTTTTGCAGATATTTAATAATTTTGATTTAATTTCATTAAAAGGATTATTCTGAAATATTATTTTTTCACTAGTTTCTATATCTGTAATATTATTCAAAACATTCAAATGTTTATAAATACAATCAATATTTATATTACTTTCATACTTATTTAAAAAAACTAATGAATCATTATTATACTTTGTATTTTGATTTTTTATAATATAAGAATTGTATAATGAATTTATTGACTCATCTTTCTTAGCTAAAATATTATAAAGATCATGCATTATCATATTTTTATTTATATTGTTAATTACTAATCTATTATTTAATAATTCAATATGAGATTGTAAATTAAATATAAATTTTGTTATATTACTATATTCATTTTGTAATTTTACTAATTTCAATTTTGTTATTAAAGATTCCATTATATGATATATATAATATAAAAGTTTTTATATTATTTCAAAAAAATAATAAATTATATAAATGTGATTCTCGTTTAATTTAAAGATAAAATTATATAAATTGAATATATATAGAAATGGTTCAAACCAAGACAAAAGCAAAAAAAAAATCCTTCAGCGCAAAGCTAACAAAAGAAGAAAAATTCCATGGTAGATACATGGGTGGATCTCCATTCCAAGCAGCATCTAAAGCACTTACTGAGATCTTACGCAGAGGAAATATTAAGCCTGGAAATAAAATCGTTTTCTGTTTAAAAGAAATTACACAAAAAAGTGCAAACAAAAGACACTTTTATCTAGGTGAAAGAGTAAAACTTAAGGAACCAGTTGTATACACTGTTGATGGAAATGAAATTAGAAAAGAATTTAAAAATCAAATCAGAAAATTACGTAATTCTGAATTAAGTGAACATATTGATGATCTTGAATTAGCAGGTGGTGCTAAAAAGAAAACTAAAACCGCAGCTAAAAAGACTGCAGCTAAAAAGACAACTGTAAAAAAGACTGCAGCTAAAAAGACAACTGCTAAAAAGACAGCTGCTAAAAAGACAACTGCTAAAAAGACAACTGCAAAGAAAGTAACTAAATCAGTTGCAAAGAAAACAACAAAAACAACAAAAGCTAAAAAAGTAGTTGCTACAGCAAAGAAAACTGCTAAAGCAGTAAAATCTAAGGTTACAAAAAAAACTAAAGGAAAATCCAAGTAAATTGTTACTTAAATAGCTAATTATTAATTTAGATTAAATAATTATTATTAATTATTTAATTTATGTTTGAGTATACTACTGAATAATTACAATTATAAATTTTCATATATTCTATCCTTCTTTCAATTAATATATATTTATTTAATTTAGAGCTAAATAATAGTTTTTTACGAGGTATTATTAATAATGATATATATTTTGGTAAAGTAGGTAATACATTTTTTCTAAATTTCCTTAATGAAATTAAATAAGGTACAATCAAATATGATTTTATTTCACCCCAAATATCATTAGGTATATACATTATATTATTAATTTGATTATTTATTATAATTCATATATAAATATGTAAATATCGGTAATAAGTCATTTATCTTGTCTCTTCTATCATATTCTCCTTTTACATAATCTGAAATATTATTAGTTTTTACTTTATCTAATGTTTCATTTATTCCTAAATTTAATTCCTGAAGTTTTATAATTATATATTCAATATTATTATCATCCGCGATTTTATCAAATTCTTTTATTGTTTCAATTAATTTTAACTTTTCTTTAGCATAATACTCTTTAACATGAATATTTGAAACCATTTATTAAAAGTAATATTATTCTTTTTTTTAATAAACGTATTAATCGTAATCTGTGTAATCTCCTTCCTTACAAACTCTACAAAATAACATTGTAAATCCTATTAATCCTACCATAAATACTAAAAATTCAACAAAAACAGTCATTTAACTTTATATTATCTATTATTTAAATATTTATTATCCTAACATAAAAACGCTTTCTGTTAATGTTAATTTATTTGTAAATGTTGATTCTAAATAAGATTTTATCTTTAATTTAGATTCTAGTGATAAATATCTTTTAGTAATAAATTTATAAAGTTCTTTATGAACATCATAAGAATATTCTATTTTAGTCTCAAAATAATTTGTTGATAAATCATCTAAAACTTTTTTTATATTAATATACTTATTCTTAAATTTTTCTAATTTTAAATCAAATTTATCTTCTATATCTTCAATAATTATATTTAATTCATCAAATTTATTACAAAATAACCATAATTTACCGTTTTCTGTTAAATTTTGAACTTGCTCTATTATAAAATCACGTGTCATATCCTCTTTTAAATTATTTACAATTATTAAATCATAAGTTGTTACATAATTAGCTATTAACCTATTTTTTATAAAATTTGTTTTTACAAATCTTAAATTTGGAAATAATTTTATTATCTTGTTACATTTTTCTTCATCCTCTGGATTATAATAATATAACTTTTTTATATTTTTTTTCCTAGAATAAGGCATTGCTTTGAACCAATTATATTTTTTTGTAAATATATCGTCTTTATTATCTTCTAAATTAATGTTAGATAACATATAAATAAACATAATATTTTTATTTATATTATTTATAAATATTTAGTACTATTACTCTCTAATTCATCTGTTACTTTTCTTAAACATTCAGATGTTGACTTTTGATAGTAGTCAGGGAAAAATGCATGAATTAACATTTTAAATGCACCAACACTAAAATGACCTGCAATTGATAATGAATTATGTAAATGCTCACAATATGAAGTATATACCTTTTTTGATTTTTTTACGTAATTTTCAATTAGAAATTCTCTCATTGGATCAACTGTGGCTTTTAATTCTTCAACATATTCATTCATATCTTTTATCATATATTAATTACTTAAATAATTTTTTGATAATTTGTTTAATTTTTCTTCATCTATTTTCCCTGTTATTTTTTCTTGTTTTAAATCTCTATTATTTCCAGGTAATAGTGGAAAAAAATATTCATTTCTAAAAATAAATTTTTCACTATCTCTCTGCCTAACTATTTTCTTATAATTTTCATCTAATTCATTATTCATACTTATACATATAATAAGTATTATTTTATATGAATTTTTATAAAATTCTTAATTCTGATATTAATGATGCACAATCAGTTTTAAAAAAAAAGTATTATAAATTATGCAAAAAATATCATCCTGATAAAAATAAAAAAAATTCTGATGAAAAAATTAAAAAAATAAATCTCGCATATGAAGTATTAGGAGACCCTGATAAAAGAAAGCAATATAATAAATATTTATTAAAAAAAGATAAATCAAAATGTGATTACTTAAATATGCTATATATATTGTATAATACTATTTTCAATGATACTCTTAAATTCTTAATTGAACAAGCTATTAAAAATTATCTTAATATTAATCAAACTATTAAAATTAATTTTTCAGATTTTTATATTGGATCTAAGCAAAAAATTAACTTGTATATTAAAGATTTTAATACTAATGAAGATACAGAAATAAGTTTATTATTTGATTTGGATAAACAAAAATATATTTTTGAAAATAAAGGAGATATATTCAAAACATTCAAAGGTAATGTTAAAATCACAATTATTATTGATTATGGTCAATATAACCAATTTCAAATTATAAATAATAAATTATTTTATTTAGTAAATAATAATAAAGAAATAGAATTACCAACAGGAGATATTTTAGATATTACAAATTTAAATTGGAAAAATTCTAAATATGGTAATATTGCAACTATAGACAATTTTGGATTAATCAAAAATAATAAAAGAGAATATTTGACTTTATGTAATTAAAATATGAATATTATTATATTATAATGTTTCCTTTTAAAAATGTATTTATTGGATGTATCTCTTTATATTATTTATGCCATTGTTGTCTATTTACAAGTAACATAATTGAAGAAAAATATATGGATAATAACTGTAAAGAGTTTTTTAAGAAAAAATATAGAAAATATAAATACCCAAACTATGAATTTGTAGATTCTTAGAGAATCAATTAATATTTAAAAAATAGTTGTAGATTCTAAATAAAAATTTTTTATTCAATATATTATAATGAACATATTGAATAATCCAGTTAATAAATATATAAAACAAAAAGTTCCAAATCTTAATAATGAATTACAAACCGAAATAATTACAAAAATGAGTAATTCACCACTTTTTAATAAAAATAACCTTTTTAATGAAGCTAAAACAATAAAAAATCAAAGTGGTGCAGATTTTATTGAGTTTATTACAGTAGCTCAATCTTTATTACCAAATGCAGGTAAAGGTGCATTTACAAAAAAATTTATTCCAAAAGGTTCTATCATTGGGGAAATTAAAGGTTTGAAATATACAAATATGGATAAAATTAAAGATACCTCATATGTGTGGAAATATTTATTAAACAAAGCAACTGAAATTTATATTGACTCTAAACCTATTTTACATAATAATCCTCTAAGATTTGTTAATGGCGCTAAATCCGAAGGTCAAGTTAAAAAAATAAATTGTAAATTTGTATCTGAAGGAATTAATGCATATTACAAAGCAACTAGAGATATTAATGCAAATGAAGAATTAATTACAAATTACGGTAAAGCTTATTGGGCTACAAGATAATTAATATATTAAATTTATTTACTATATTATAATGAAACTAAATCAATTGTATTCTGATATAGATACAGAAATAATAAATTTATTATATAATAAATTAAAAAAATTCAAATTAAAAAATAAAATAAGTGTTAATCTAAATAATTACAGAATTGAATTTAATAAAGTTAATATTATTATACCTCTTAATACAAGATTTCAATTTCTAAAAACTAAATTTGATTTAAGTAAATATGATGAAAAAACTTTTAGTATTTATTGGGATAAAAACTTTGATAGTCTTAATAAATGGTTTAACTATCTTTATTACTATAAATTTAAAACAGATAAAATAAATAGACTGATTTATGAAAAATTAATTCTATCAAAATTTATTTCACAAGATGTTATTAATGATATTATTAGTAGAACTAAGTTTTATGCAACAATTGTTGGAAAAAATCGAGAAATTATTATTTTTGGGAAAACAAAAGAAGAAATTAAAATTTATATTATGAAAACTTTAATGTTATTAAATTATTTTAACTTATTTCATTATAATAAAACAAAAATTAATATATTTTCATTTCTTTCAGATAGAAAAAAAAAATTTCCAAAAGATAATTTTTATACTCCATATCATGTTAATACTGCTTATTCTATTGCTAAAACAGAAATCGTAATGTTTAGAAAGGAAGAATATGAAAAAGTATTAATTCATGAATTAATTCATTTTTATAAGTTAGATATTTATGAAAGACAACCTCAATTAAGAAAATTATTCCCTAAATTTAATTTTACATTTAATCCTAATGAAGCATATACAGATTTTTTTGCTATTTTATTACATATTCTTTATGTTAATCATATGACAAATATAAGTCTAAAAAAATTAATTAAGATTGAATTAGGTTTTATTAATCATCAAGCAAAAAAAATTTTAAGTAAAGCAAATGTAAATAATATTAAAAATCTATTAAAAATATTTAATCAATCTACTTCTGTATTTAGTTACTTTATTCTAAAATCTGCAATGTTTAATAATAAAAATTTATTAGAAACACTTAATTTAAATGACTTTTCTATTGATTTTATGAAAATACCAGAAACGTATACTTCTAAAAAATGGAATAAGTTACTTAAAAATCAAAATAATTTATTATCTAGTAATAATCAAAAAATGTCATATATTTCAAAATATGTTAGATAATCTAAAAAATTGATTAATATTTTATTAAATTTAATAAATATTAATAAAATGGGAGGAATAAAAGGATTACAAACTTTTTTAAAAAGTACTCAGAAGTGTGTTAATCGATATAAATCATTACCTTTAGATATAAATTGTGTAGCAATAGATGCATATAATTCTTTATGGAAATATTTATATTCTGATACTGAAGAACCATTATATTGCATATTTAATCAAGCTACATCATTATTATCAATTGGTATAAAACCGATATACATTATAGATGGTAAACCATTTGATGAAAAAAATAATATTTTAGAAAAAAGAAAATTAAAAAAAATTAACAAATTAAAAAAAAAAGAAGCACAGATATCTAAATTAATAGATATTAATGAGAAACATCCAGAATTAAAATTAGATAGTTTTATAAATTCATTAAAAAGATCTACAAGAACTATGACACCTGAATTAATACAAAACTTTAAGCAATTACTTGATCTAATTAATGTTCAATATATTGAATCAAAATATGAAGCTGATTACACTATTGCAAAAATGTATAAATTAGGATTAATAGATGGATGTATTACAGATGATATGGACTTACATCTACTTGGATGTCATAGAATATTTACATTTGAAAAAAATACAATAAAACCAGTTATAGAATACAATCATATTTATAACAATATAAATTTATCAAAAACTCAATTTGGAAATTTATGTTTATTATTAGGCACTGATTATCATAAAAAAAAATATAAATTATCAATAGATCTAATATATAGTAATATTACAAAATATGAAACTATAGAAGAATGGATAAAAGAAGAAGAAGATCAAAATATCATTAATTATTTAACTGAATCATTAGAAATAAAAAAATATTTAGAAAATATACTTTCTAATATTGAAGTTACTAAACCCAAATATATAGATAAAAAAATTAATATTAAAGAATTGCAATTATTTTTTAATAATATTGTTTGTAAAAAACATAAAAAATATCATGTATACGATAAATTTATTAAAACTATAAACACAATTAATTTTAATAAATTTATGCAAAAAATATGTTTTTAAAATTATTTAGCAACAATAACTTTTTGACTCTTTTTTTATAAACAAATCTCTTTTTTGTATACCTTCATCTTTTTTTAATAATAATTTATCAATTATTCCTTCAAATACATTATTTACATTTTCCCCAGTTTTTGCAGAAGTGTAATAATGTAATATATCATTTTTTAAAATATAATTTTCAACTTCTTCATTATTTACTTTTATTTCTTTTGTTAAATCATATTTATTTCCTAATAAAGCAATTACGCATTCAGGATTACCTCTTCTTCGTATTTCTGCTACCCATGATTTTGCTCCAGCAAACGAGTCTTTTTTAGTTACATCATAAAGTACTAATGCACCACTTGAATTACGATAATACATTGGTGCTAATGATCTATATCTTTCCTGTCCCGCTGTATCCCATATTTCTAATTTTATTTTTTTATCATCTTTTTCAATTGTTTTTGCTAAAAATGCAGCACCAATAGTAGGTTCTTGAAATTCATAAAAATCATTGCTAACAAATCTTGTTGCAATAGATGACTTTCCTACTGCAGAGTCACCAACTAATACAAATTTATAATTTATATTTTTTAACATATATATTATTATTATAATATGTTATTTTTGATATATTAATTAATTAATTAATTATTATACTTCATTTGATTTTGATTTACTCTTTTTCTTCTTAGCTTTCGAATCTTCAAATAAAGTACTTAGCTTTGGTTGCAAATTTTTAAATGTTAAATTTTCATTTGCTTTTAAAGCTTTTCCAAATAATTTTTTTAATGTTTCATCAGGAATCATTATTCTCTTATCATTCTCAGAAAATAAATCATTCTGTTGAATGTAATGATAAATTGCTGCAGTCATCATTGGTCTCTTCATCATTGTACTTATTACAACCTTCTTTGGATTTCCCTGTGGATCTACTTTACCAGTTTCAAATGTATCTGGTAAATTATCTTTAAAGAATTTCATTAATTTTGCAGGTACTTCCATCTCTTTATTAAAACCATATGATTTTGTAGAACTACTTGCTTTTGCTTTACGTTCACTTTTTTTAGCAAAATCTTTTGTTAAATTTGTGCTAGTACGCTTTAATTTATCAAGCCACATAGAATGTAACTTTTGATCATTATTTGCTTGCTCTTTTCTCTTTTTTGATCTAGCTGCTAACCATGGCATAAGATTCTCTAGGTATATTTTTAGTCTGGCAGAATCATCAAGATTTTGTGCATAATTTTTTAAAGTTGATAATTCATCGCTAAAATCTGGAATTTTAGAGACATTTAATACATTTTCATCTAAATCATTTGATTCTTCTAGTAATAGTTCTTCTTGAACTGATAACTCATCTTCTGATACTTCAGAAACTTCTTCTACTTTCTTGGTTACTTTTTTACTTTTCTTGGTTTTAGTTGTCTTTGATTTTGGCATCTATTATAATATAGGGAATTCGAATTAAATATTTTTTCTTCAACTTTTTTTAAAATATCAAAAATTGATATTTAAAGGTCTCCTGTATTATAAATATATATATTATGAGTAATGTTAGAATACTCGAAAAAAATGAAATAAATAGTAAGGGTAAGGTCCTACTAGGTTCAATTAAAAAATACTTTTCAGATAATAATAAAATTCAAAAAATGTTACCTATTATAACAGGTAAATCTAAAATTTCTTTAAGAGCAATAGATTGGTTAGTTACAAACTATTCAAAGAAGAAAAACATAATTTATGAAGTTGATGATAACAAAATAAGACATTTTAATATGTATTTAGAATACAAGGGTCAATTAAAAGCATATTCAAAAAAATATTTTGATCCATTTTGTAGAAAGGATAGAATAACATATTGTTATGATCCTAAAAATGAAAAATGTATTATTACTACAATTGCACAATTAAATTTTTTTAAATGGGCATTGAAATATAAAGTACTTACATATCTAGAAAAAAATTTTGATGATATTTATCATGATATGGTATTTAATAAAAAAAATAATAGTGCTTCTTCTGAAAAATCTACTACAAGTAGTGGTAGAAAAGTTAGAACTGAATTATCGGAATGTGCTACTAAAAAATTAAATAAAATTAATAAAACTTACATTTTAAGTTTTAGATAATAATTCTTGTTCAAAAGCTGTTATTTCATCTTCATTTATTTCTTCAGAATAATCTGAATCTTCTGATTCTTCTGACAAATTAATTTCTTTTATTTTAACATTACCATATGTTTCCATATAATTATCTGAATTAAATGTTGAAATTATACTTGACTCACTATTAACATTTGAACTTTCTATTTTATCTAAATTTAAATCACTTTCTTCTATAATATCTGATTTTTCTTCACTTGTCTCACTCACTTCTACTTCTCCTTCATTGTTTTCAGATGATTTTTTTAAATCTTTGTTTTCATTAAAATTCTCTTTTACTTCTTCATTTAATTTTTGTTCTTCTTCATTTACTATATTATTTTTGTCTGAAAACATTTCATTCGTACCACAATTATCTCTTACTTCTTCAGGTACTTCTAATACTGATGATTTATATTCGTCTAATGTTTCTAATTCCTCTTCATCACTTTCCTCTTTCGATTTTACCTCCTTCACCTCTTCTACTACTTCTTCTTCTTCTGACTCGGAATCAGTTGTTAATTCTGAACTAATACTTTCTGATGATGCAAATTCTAAATTCTCTAATTTATTTCTTAGATCTATAACAACAGGATAAATATTAATTGTTACCATTGAACCTTTGATATAAATAAATGCAACACGTAATATACATTTAATATAATAATCTTTCATTAATGCATTAACGTCTATTGTTTTACCATTTTTTTTTATTATTGTATTTGAATCAATCTTTAATCGTAATAATTTATATATCTCATCTTTTTTTGATGGAAACCTAATAACACTTTTGTAACTTATTTTGGAATCACTAAACCAGTCTTTATTTTTTTGCATTATTTCTACAACCTTATCTTCTAATTTCTCAATAAATTTTTCAAAATTATTAATTTTTTCATGATGCTTCCCAATAAAAGGTGCTTCTAATTCGTAATAACCTTTATTGTTAAACTTAATATCAGATTTTAATAATATTTCAGGTGTCTGAATTAAAAATTCAGTATGAGTATTTTTATTTGGCTTGTAAAAAAATTTTACTAGTAATTTATTACTATCCTTCTTCTTATTTTTATGTTTCTTTGTTGCAATTCTATCTAAATTTACTTCACTAATCCTATAAGGAGTGTTTATCTGTATAAATTTTGACATATTTGATATATTATATATCTTTATTTCCAAATTTAAACATACAATTTTTACATATCTAAATAAAATTGATTAAAAATAATTTATTAGATATTATATAATCTTATATGGAAAATGAAATTAAAAAAAATCACGATGATGTCTTTAAAAAAATTGATCCAACTATAAATGAAAATAAAGGTGTTTCAGATAACACTGAATTTATAAATAAAAAACAAATTAAGAAAAAATCAAAAAAAAGAAAAAAGAAAGAACCAAAGAGATGTCAATTAGATTCATGTAATTGCAAATTAGGAATAGTAAAAATACAATGTAAATGTGAATTATACTTCTGTCCTAAACATAGACAAAATCATAATTGTACATTCGACTATAAAAAAAATTCTAAAATTAATAAAATATTAATTGAAGGTGATTCAAATTTTAAGAAATTAGATAAAATCTAAATTGCTAATTATTTATAACATTATTAGAATAAATATTTGTTTTTATTCCTAAAATAACCATTACTAAATCTGCTGTATCATTTTTTTTTTCATTACCTTGCTTTATTAAACTTTTAAAAGTAATTGGTATTGAAGACCATTTGTCATCTCCACCACTATAAAATTTAGGAAAATTTAAATTTTCAGGATTCCATACATATACAGTATTTGGTATTTTACTTAAATTACCCCATTTTATCTTATAACCAGATTTCTGATCTGCTATTCTAAATAATTGTCTCGTTAATGACTTCCCTAGTTTTGTATTAAACATAATAATTTTAAATTAATAAATTAAATTAAAATTTTTTCAAATTTTATATATTAAGTTGATAATCA
>Ga0163109_10000546_pt1 | contig 30197 bp, 22 predicted proteins | sample CRUFie1St13metaG_FD_108704 | JGI IMG/M metagenome (GOLD analysis project Ga0163109, IMG submission 108704) | Marine microbial communities from the Costa Rica Dome - CRUD Field 142mm St13 metaG | ecosystem: Environmental > Aquatic > Marine > Oceanic > Photic zone | place: Costa Rica: the Eastern...
CACGACGAACCGCCACGGCTGGTTGTTGTACGACGAGCTGCTGAGCCTTGCGGCTTCAAAGCCATCGGCAAGGTCTTCCCAGGTCAGCGGGCGGCCATCAAAGGCACGTGGGCTGTGTCGTTTTTTGGCCAACTTCAAGATGCTCATGGCCTAAAAACAGGGAGTCGGAGCAGATGTTCTTGAACGATGTGAGGCTGTCAGCTGATGACGTTGCCGGGGGCGACGCCTTCTTCGGGCGTGACGAAGCGGAGGCCGCCGTCGTCGGTGCCGGCCATCAGCACCATGCCTTGGCTTTCGATGCCGCGAAGCTTTCGGGGGGCGAGATTGATGAGGAGCGTGACTTGGCGGCCGACGACGTCTTCGGGAGCGAAGTGTTCGGCGATGCCGCTGACGACCGTGCGGGTGTCGAGGCCCGTGTCGACGGTGAGCTTCAGAAGCTTGTCGGCTTTGGGAACCTTTTCGCATTCGAGGACGGTGCCGACGCGGAGGTCGAGTTTGGTGAAGTCGTCGAAGGTGATTTCGTCTTTGGCAGGCATGATGTCGCGGGTTGAGGATTCAGCGTCGGAGGCGCCGCCAGCAGAGGCGGCATCGCCCTTTTGGCCGAGTTTGGCGACCTGGGCGGCGACGGTGTCGTCGTCGATTTTGGTGAACAGGATGGGCAGGTCGCCGAGGACCGTACCGGCGGACACGAGTTCGGGGCGGGCGTCGTTCCAACGCGCGTCCGACACACCAAACGCGGCGGCGATTTTCGCGGCCGTTTGGGGCAGGAAGGGCTCAAGGAGCACCGCGCAGTTCCCCACGACCTGGCACGTAAGGTGCATGATCGTGGCGGTGCGGGCGGGGTCGGTTTTTTGGAGTTTCCAAGGCTCCTGCTCGGTCAGGTATTTGTTGCCGAGGCGCGCCACGTTCATGGCTTCGAGCTGTGCTTCCTTGTAACGGTGACGGGCGATGAGGTCGCCGACCTCGGCCGGAGCGGCCCCGAGTGTCTCGAGGAGGGCGCGGTCGGTGGCGTCCAGAGCGTCGTCGGCCGGTGCTGCCGGCACGGCGCCGTCGTAGTACTTGCGGGTCAACACCAGCACGCGGTTCACAAAATTGCCCAGGACGTCGGCCAACTCGTTGTTGACCTTGTCGCGGAAGTCGCTCCACGTGAATTCGCTGTCCTTTTGTTCCGGCATGATGGCCGTCAGGACGTAGCGCATCGCGTCGCTGCCTTCCGGAAAGTCTTCGAGGTATTCGGTCACCCAAACCGCCCAGTTCCGCGACGTGCTGATTTTGTCGCCCTCGAGGTTCATGAACTCGTTGGCCGGCACGTTGGTCGGGAGGTTGTAGCCCCCGTGCTCTTTGAGCAAGATGGGGAAGATGATGCAGTGGAAGACGATGTTGTCTTTGCCGATGAAGTGGATGAGGTCGGCCTCGGGGTCTTGCCACCAGTCGCGCCAATCTTGGCCGTTCTGTTCGCACCACTCCATGGTGGCCGTGATGTAGCCAATGGGGGCGTCAAGCCAAACGTACAAGACCTTCCCCTCCGCGCCATCCACCGGCACGGGCACACCCCAGTCGAGGTCGCGTGTCATGGCCCGGCTTTCGAGGCCGCCGTCGATCCACGAGCGGCACTGTCCCAAAACGTGGGCCTTCCATTCCTTGGCGTTGTGGTGCGGTTGGCCGTCAAGCGTGCCATCGACGATGTATTCCCGGAGCCAGCCTTCGTGACGCCCCATCGCGAGGTACCACAACGTCGTGGGTTTCAGCACTGGCGTGGAGCCGCTGAGGGTGGAGCGCGGGTTGACGAGCTCGGTGGGGCTCAAGGTCTTCCCACATTTCTCGCACTGGTCGCCGTAGGCGCTGTCGTGTCCACACGAGGGGCAGGTGCCCTGGATGTAACGGTCTGCCAGGAATTGCTTGGCTTCTTCGTCGTAAAACTGCTCCTCGGTGTTCACCTCAAACCCGCCCTTGTCCAGCAGCGTCAGGAAGAAATCCTGCGCCACCTCGTGGTGCTTGGGCGAGGAGGTGCGGCTGTAGTGGTCGAAGCTGATGTCAAGGCCTGTGAAGGCTTTTTGCATCTCCACGTGGTACGTGTCGACGATTTCTCGGGGGGTGGCGCCCTCCTTTTTAACACGAAGCGTGATCGCCGCTCCGTCTTCATCGCTCCCACAAATCCAGAGCACGTTTTCCCCTATGCTTCGCAGGTGCCGAACGTGGATGTCGGCGGGCAGATAAGCGCCGGCAATGTGGCCAAGGTGAATCGGCCCGTTGGCGTAGGGAAGGGCGGAAGTGATCATCCTCCGCTTGGGGGAACCGTGCGACATGAACGCAAAAGTAATTCGGGTGTGGATTGGTTGGAGAGGTGGGGAAAATTTGGCCTTGAAAAAAGCCCAAACCCTGTCCAAAAGACACGCCACACCACGCCCCACACCACGCTTTCGTCCAAGGTCCATTGTGGAAATCTGGGGGATGGGGAGCGGGCGATTTTCAATGGAATCCGTTTTCTTTGAGGCATCGGGCATCCTCCCGACCTGACATGAACCATCCTGACATGGGCACAACAGCAATCAAGGCGAAGCAAGCGGCCAAGGACCTTCCCGTCCAGGCCATGGCAGAGAAGAAGGAGATTCTGGAGAACTACTTCAACAAGAAAATTTTGGGGAAGCAAGAGCACGAATTCATCCCTGGCGTGAAGACGGCTGCGGAAGCGGCACTGCGCCCCAAGAAGGGGAAGGTCCTCTGAACCCAAACTGAACATGACGCCTCTGCACATGCCTCCTGCACTGTCGCAGGGGTCGCGTGTGGCCCTTGTGGCGCCCGCCCGATGGGCCAATGCAGCGTCCATTGACCACGCCTCGCAGCAATTGACCGACTGGGGTTTCGAGGCGGTTGTTCCCGACCCAACGCGCTTGCGTGACCATCAATTTGGAGGCAATGATGCCTCCCGCGCCGCGGCGTTGAATGCGGCGTTTCGCGATCCGGACATCCACGCTGTGTGGGCGCTTCGAGGGGGGTACGGTTGCACGCGGTTGTTGCCGTTGCTCGACACTGCAGCGATGTCGGACAACCCCACCTGGATTGCAGGATTTTCAGACATCACGGCGCTTCACGCTTGGGCGAACGGCTTGGGCGTGGCCTCGCTTCACGCCCCTGTGGCTTCCACCGTCCCCATGACCCATGGGGAAGATGTTGCGGGCATGTCCCAAGTTTGGCAGACGGGAGCCGTCCCAGACGCCCAAGGGCTTCGCCGCGTGGTGGGTGGAAACCTGTCCGTCCTTTACGCCATGCTCGGCACACCGTACATGCCCCCCTTGGAAGGGCGGTGGCTGTTGCTCGAAGATGTGGACGAATACCTCTACCACATCGACCGCATGCTCGTTGCGTTCGCCCAAGCCGGGGTGTTCGACGCGGTGGAGGGGGTGATGGTCGGGTCGTTCACAGACCTCAAGGACAACACGCGGGCGCACGGCCAGGCGGTGGACAATCCGTTTGGCCGCACCCTGCAAGACATGATCGAGGAACACGTGGTCTCCCGCGGTTGCGCCGTGGAATGGGATGTTCCAGTCGGACACGGTGCGCGGAACGCGCCTGTGGTGCTCGGGTGACGTCGTTCATGCGTCCGGGGTGGGGTTGAACGTACCTTTCGCGCATGTTTGGAAGCATCAAGGACCAACTGACCCAGGAGCTCGCGGACATTGACGCGGCGGGCTTGTACAAGCGCGAGCGGGTCATCACTTCGGCGCAAGACGCAGAAATCACATTGGAGGACGGTAGCCGCGTGCTGAACTTTTGTGCGAACAACTACTTGGGATTGAGTTCCCATCCGCGTGTGGTGGAAGCGGCCAAAAGGGCCATTGACACCCATGGATTTGGCATGTCGAGCGTCCGCTTCATTTGTGGCACCCAAGACATCCACAAAGAGCTGGAACAGCGCATTGCGGATTTTCACCACACCGAGGACACGATATTGTACGCCGCGGCCTTTGACGCCAACGGGGGCGTGTTTGAGCCGTTGTTGACCAAGGAAGACGCCATCGTCAGCGACAGCCTCAATCACGCGTCCATCATCGACGGCGTCCGCCTGTGCAAGGCCGCGCGGTACCGCTACGCCAACAACGACATGGCCGAGCTCGAGGAGCGCCTGAAGGAAGCGCGGGCCAATGGTGCACGCAACATCATCGTCGTCACTGACGGCGTGTTTTCGATGGACGGCTATGTGGCCCAAATCGACAAAATCTGCGACCTCGCAGACGCCTACGAGGCCATGGTCATGGTGGACGAATGTCACGCCACGGGATTCATCGGCAAAACGGGCCGCGGCTCCATCGAACTTCGGAATGCGCTCGGTCGCGTGGACATCATCACCGGCACCCTTGGCAAGGCCATGGGCGGAGCGATGGGTGGTTTCACGACCGGCAAGCGCGAGATCATCGACATGCTGCGCCAGCGCAGCCGTCCTTACCTCTTTTCGAATTCACTCGCCCCAAGCATTGTGGGGGCCTCCATCGAGGTGTTCAAAATGCTCGACGAGACCACCGCATTGCGCGACACGTTGGAAGCCAACACCGCGTACTTCAAAGAGGGACTGCGCAAGGCCGGTTTGCCGTTCAAGGATGGAGAATCGGCCATTGTTCCAGTGATGTTGGGCGACGCCAAACTCTCTCAGGTCATGGCCAATGCCCTTCTCGACGAGGGCATTTATGTGATTGGGTTCTTCTATCCGGTGGTGCCCAAAGGCGAGGCGCGTATCCGCGTGCAGCTCAGTGCGGCCCACACCCGTGAACACCTCGACCGCGCCTTGGCGGCCTTCGAAAAGGTGGGGAAAGAACTGGGCGTCATCTAAGCGGAAGATGTCGTCACCTGCGCTCACCCAGCGGATTGTGGTCGTCGGCCGGGGCTTGGCCGGGGCTTTGGTGGCTTGGAAGTTTTGGGAAAGGGGCTGCGAAGTGCATTGGTGGGGAGACGGCTCGCCGAGTGCCTCTCACGTGGCGGCGGGCATGTTCAATCCCGTGTCGTTCCGGCGCATCGTGGAGGTGTGGAACGCCGGAGCCCATCTCGAAGAGATGCGGCGAACGGTGTTGTCGATGGAAGCCGAGTGGGGACTGGAAGGACAGTTGTTGCACAACGTTCCTGTCGTCAAAGTGTTTGCCAACGAAGACTACCGGGAAACCTGGGATGCCCGGTGGGAAGAAAAGCACGGGGTGTGTCAATGGGCCTCAATGGGAGAGGAAGTGTCTGGCTCGGGCATGGGCGATGTGGAAGGTCCTGCCGGCATTGGCCGGGTTCACGCCTCGGGGTGGGTGGATGTGCCCAAATTGTTGGCGGCCATGGTGCAACACATGAAGGAACACGGAAAGCTGGTCGATGCAACGTGGCACGTGGCCGACGGTGTGCCCCAAGACGCACATGCGGTGGTCGATTGCCGAGGGGTGGGTGCGGCCGCGGATTTGGCCTCAGCCGGGGTGACCATCAACCCCAACCATGGGGACGTGCTGACGCTGAGCACACCAATGGAAGGCGAGGGCCGTTTGGACACCCAAAACCACAACATCAACAACGGAAAGTGGCTGTTGCCCACGGCGGTTGTCGGTGGCCGCCAGCAGTGGCGTTTGGGCGCCACATACTCCTGGCACCAAACGAAGCCGACCCCCCAGCCCGATGCGCCGTATGCCTTGAAAACACACATGGCCAAGGCGTTTGACGGACCGGGATCCGAGGCGTTGATGTCGGCCAAATTGGAGTCCCATGAAGCGGGATTGAGGCCTGCTTCGCCGGACCGCCGACCCACCGCAGGTCCTTGGCCGGGCCAGCCGGAGGGCGTCTTGATGCTGAATGGCTTGGGAACCCGAGGCGTTCTCGTCGGTCCGGCCATGGCCAAGCACCTCGTCGCGTGGTGGTTGGATGGCACGGATTTGCCGCCTGAAATCCGGGCGACACGCTTCAAATCGGTGCGTGAAAAGGCCGCCGGTTTCCAAAACTGAAATGTTGCTAACCCGGGGCGTTGGCGTGGCTTTGGCTCCGTGAATGGAGTACTTTCGTGTCATGATGCACGACTCCATTTCCAAAGCCCTGAACGAGCAAATCGGGCTTGAAGGCCAAAGTTCGCACACCTACCTGACCATGGCTGTTTGGGCCGAGACCCAGGGGTTTGACGGCGTTGCCCAATTCTTGTACGAACATTCTGAAGAGGAGCGCCAGCACATGCTGAAGCTCATGCGCTTTGTGAACGAGCGTGGAGCGGTGGCCGAAGTGCCTACCGTGCACGCGGGTGCGACATCCTTCAGTGGATTGAAAGAGATTTTCGAAAGCATTTTGGCCCACGAAACCAAAGTGACGGAGTGCATCAACATCGTGGTGGACCTGTGCTTGCAAGCCAAAGATTACACCACCCACAACTTCATGCAGTGGTACGTGAGTGAGCAGATTGAAGAGGAAGCGTTGGCGCGCAAGATTCTGGACAAACTCGCCTTGGCCGGAGACGACCACGGCGCGTTGTACTTGTTTGACCGCGACATCGTCACATTCGGAGCCCCGGACAACGCGTGATCCATGACGTCCGCCAGGACCGCCCCCATGCCAATCTCAGCCAGGACCTTGTGGAAGCGTCTTGGCCAGTCCCGCGTGTGGTCGATCTGGTGGATGGCGCCTGTCTTGGCGACGTTGATTTGGGCGGTACAAGGGGGCGTACAAGACCCCAAGCTTGACCGGACGGACACCCAAATCGCGTTGAAGGGCATGTACCTCTTTCAGTTCGCCAAAGGCAACGACTGGCCATCATCCGTCAAGTCAGGGCCTTTTGTTGTGGCAGTCCACGGCAAGCAGGCACTGGTGGAGAACCTCGCCCAGAAATACGCCGCGGCTGCCATCGGCTCCCAGTCCTTGCGGATTGAATCGGTGGAAAACGAAGGGGATATGGGGAATGCCCATGTGCTCTACACCGAAGCCACCGGACCGGAGCTGGACCGCATTCTGAGCGCCGTCAAAGGGCAACCGACCTTGGTCGTGACCGCAATGCAACAAGGCCTGCTGCCAGGCGTCGGGGTCAATTTGTATCCGTCCGACAATCAACTTCGTTACGAAATCAACTTCCAGGAGGCCGAAAAGCGCGGCATTTTGGTGGGCAACCGCATCGCATCATGGGCAGTCAATCGTTGAACGCGTCGGTGTTGGCCGCGGTGCTGTTTTTCGCTTGCGGAGTGTCTTGGGCCCAAACCGGAGATCCAATCGCCATGGAACGGGCCACCGAGCGGGCGATTGCCTTGGGCAAAACAGGCGAGCTCTCCGATGCCCTGGCCGTCCTTGAGCCACATCTGAGCCAACCGTCGCCCGCGTCCGCCAAGACGTGCTATGTGGCCGGCTTTTTGCTCAAAGAACGCTTCAAGCGCGACGCTCTGAATGAACCCAAGATTGCGGCCGTGGACCGCGCAGACGCCGTGCGTTGGTTGCAGTTGTCGCTTGAATTGGACAACAGGGATGGGACAAAGGCGGAGTGGCAAAGTTCCGCCACCAAGGCGCTGAAGTTCCTGGGCGGCACGTACTACGACGAGGCAGCGGGCGGCGTCCGCACCTTTCAGCCCGGCAACGAATCTGAAATCTTCGCCTTGCTCGATGCGCACATTGACGTGGCGCGGTTCCTCGATCCAAGCGTCGACGCCACCGACGAGCGCACGGCATTTCACAAAAACCTAGCACGGGCATACCGACAATGGTTTGAGTCCACGCAAAACCCCGACCATTTTGAAGGGGTCGTGGCCCAATACGAGCAAGCGCTTGACCTTTCTCCGAGGGACGTCACAGCCACGTACAATTTGGCCGTCAACATCTACAACCGCGGTGTGGAATTGATCAAATCGGTGGATGAAACCACGTCTCTCGGTGAAATCATTGGCATCCAGGAACAGAGCGCTGCGTATTTCTTGCAGGCGTTGCCTTGGTTTGAACGCGCCGACGCGCTCGAGCCTGGCCGGCGAGAGACCTTGCGCGGCCTGATGATTGTGCACCACGCCTTGTTTGACGACGCCCAGGCAGAGGCTTACCGGGTGAAACTGCAAAATGTCCTCGGTCAATGAGGCGATTTCGGTGGAACATCGCTTGGAGAATGGGCCTCGGGTTTGGGGTCTTCATTCTGGCGGTGGCGGTGTTGTTTGTCTTCACGCGCGCCACATTGGAACAAAGCAGCGCATTGGCGGAGGAGGTGGACCAATCGCTCGTTCCAAGTTTGGAAGCGCTGGAGGACATGAGCCAAACCCTCGCGGAGTCAAGGGTGTACATCAGCCATTGGGTGGACAAGCAAACCCGTGCTGACGATGAGCAAAAGCGCGCGCTGCGGCATTTGGTGGACGACACGTTTCCCGCGCACCTCCAGACCTTGAGGTCACTGGAAGGCGCGTGGTCGCCAGCCGGGGAGGCCCACATGGACACGCTGCGTGCCGAGGTCGACGCCTTGGTGCTGCTCTACCGAGAAATCATGCGGCTGCTGCCGGATTTCCGCAGCTACGACAACCCCATTGTCTCCATGCAGGCGGAAGGCTACACCGACGACGGTGCCGAGCTTGAGATCTACACGGAGCGCGTGAAGTCACGGCTCGCGGGATTGACGTCCTCCCAAAACGCCGCCCTCCGCGCAAGGACCACCAAGATGGAGGCCCTCGGGGCGCAGCTCACCATGTACGCGGGGCGCGTGGCGTGGGTCGTTGTAATTTTGGGCATTGCCTTGGGCGTTATCGTGACCCGGAGCATCGTCCAGCCGGTGAAAGAACTCAAGCGTGCCCTTCTGCACATGGGCCGAGGGGTGTTGCCAGACCAAAGCGTGCGGGTCACGCCCGATGAAATCGGCGACATGGCGGTGGCGGTCAACCGCTTGGCCGAGGGCTTGTCCCGGACACAAAAGTTCTCACAGGAAGTCGGAGGCGGGGATTTCGACACGCCCTACGAGCCACTCAGCGACGACGATGCGTTGGGCAAGGCGTTGCTGCAGATGCGCAGTTCTTTGGCCGAGAACGAGCGCGAACTCGAAGGCAAAGTCGAGGAGCGCACCGAGGAACTGGCGCGCCAAAAAGCCCGTGCAGAAGAAATCCTAGGCGACCTGCAAGACAGCATTTCCTATGCCTTGAGAATCCAACAGGCGATCCTGCCTTCGGACCAAGAACGGCGAGAGGTGCTCGACCACTCCGCGGTGTTCTACCAGCCCCGCGACGTGGTTTCTGGAGACTTCTATTGGTTCAAATCTGTCGGAAGCAGACGAATGTTTGCGGCCATCGACTGCACGGGCCACGGGGTGCCAGGGGCCTTCTTGAGCTTGGTGGGACACAATGCCCTTGACCGTGTGACCAAGGTGTACACGGAGCCGCACAAGGTCTTGGACAAGCTCAACGAGCACGTGCTCACCTTGTTGCGCAAGGACATACGCGCCGAAGCCAGCATTCCGGCCGAATTGCTGCGTGATTTGTCGTTGCCCACCGAGGCCGGAACGGACAGCTTCATCGGTGGTCAAGACGGCATGGATTTGGCCATGGTGGCGATCAATTGGGAACTCATGAAAGTGGAGTTCGCGGGGGCAAACAACCCCCTGTATTTGGTTCGAGATGGCGCATTGCAAGAATTCAAGGCCGACAAGTTTGCCATCTGTTCCTTTGAGCCCGGCACCAAAAACTACGCCGTCCAAACCGTGGACGTCCAGTCTGGGGACACGCTGTTCCTCGCGACGGACGGATTCGTGGACCAATTTGGGGGGCCGAGGGGAAAGAAATTCATGCGCCGGCGTTTCCGGGAGCTTTTGGTGGAGACGGCCTCGTTGCCCGTGGAGAAACACGAGGCGCATTTGCGAACGCGATTCGATGCCTGGCGAGGGGAAGAGGAACAGGTGGATGACGTGCTTGTGGTGAGCATGCGCGTGCCATGAGGTTGAAAGACGCGGCAAGGGAAGCGGTTCGTGCGAGCTGGGCATGGATGCGGTCCGACAAGGGCCTTTTGTTGTGGGCGGTTTTGGTGGGCATCGCCTCAGGGATGCTGGCCGTGCTGATGAAGCAAAGCGTGGGTGGGTTGAGGCAGGTCATGTTCGCCATTCAATCGTGGGTGGGCGGATCGTGGTTTTTGGCACTTGGGCCAATTCTTGGATTGGCGGCCACGGCCTATGTGGTCCAACGCGTGTTGGGCGGCGACCACCCCGGTCCTGGCATTCCCTCGACCTTGCACGCCATTTCAACCCGTCGTGGCCGCATGAAGCGCACCTGGATGTTCGCCCCGGTCATCACCAGCGTGTTGTCCGTGGGGTTTGGAGGTTCAGGAGGGCTGGAGGCACCCGCCATGCAAGCCGGGGCCGCCATGGGGTCCGAAGTCGCTTCCCAAACGCGCAAACACTTTCGCCGCCGACTGTTGCTGATTGGATGTGCTGCATCCGGATCCCTCGCAGCCATGTTCAAGGCGCCGGTGGCGGCCATCGTGTTTGCGGTGGAGGTCATCATGATCGACCTCACGGCCTCGAGCCTGGTGCCCATTTTGATGGCCTCCCTCGCCTCGCTGCTGACGGCCTTTGTCTTTTTTGAGGGCGAAGACATTTTGACGGTGCCGACCTTGGCGGCCTTTCAAGCCGCTCGGCTGCCCTGGTACATGGCGATGGGGGTCGTGACGGGCGTCGGCTCCGTCGTGTTTTCGCGACTGTACCTCGTCAGTCAGCACGCCATTGGCCGCTTCACCCAGCCTCGGACCCGCATGGCATTGGCCGGGGCGCTGATTGGCGCCGCAGTGGCCATGTTGCCTCCCCTGTTCGGAGAAGGCTACGAAGTGATCAACCAGTTGTTCTTGGGCTATTCCGACGTCCTCATTCAGGACGTTTGGACCCTTGAAGGCTCCCTCGCGTTGCCCAGTTTGATTGGCTGGCTCGTTCTGGCGGCGTGTTTGAAGCCGATGCTGACTGGATTCACGGTGGGCGCCGGCGGGGTGGCGGGGATTTTTGCCCCGGCGCTTTTCAGCGGTGCAATTTTGGGGTTTGCATTTGCCCTCGGCATCAATGGCTACATGGATCCCACGACCATGCCGATTGGGAATTCCGTCCTTGCAGGATTGTGCGGCATGATGGCTGGGGTGTTGCACGCCCCCTTGACGGCCATCTTTTTGACCACGGAGCTGAGTGGGGGGTACGGTTTGTTTGTGCCTTTGATGCTGACTTCGGCCATTTCTTTCACCACATCGCGTGCCCTCAAGCGACACAGCATCTACACCCGTGAATTGGCGGAGCGGGGCGAATTGCTCACGCACGACAAGGACCAAGCGGTGTTGACGCTCATGAACTTGAAAGAGGAGCTGGAGCAAGATTTTTTGCCCGTTCAAGCGCACTGGAACCTTGGTCAGCTCGTGGAGGTTGTCGCCCAAAGCCAAAGGAACTTGCACCCGGTGGTGGATGGTCAGGGACATTTGTTGGGCATCGTGGATTTGCAAGACATTCGCCAGGTCATGTTTGACCGCGACCAGTACTTGTCCTTGCGCGTGGTGGACCTGATGACGTTGCCACTCGCTGAAGTGGAGTGGGAGGACAAGATGGACGACGTGATGGCCAAATTCGAGAACTGCGGCGCCTGGAATTTGCCCGTGGTGGAAGACGGTCGGTACGTGGGGTTTGTGTCGCGCTCGCGTCTGTTCACCGCCTACCGAAAATGGCTCAAGGCCACAAGTTTGGACTGAGTCAGGGGGTGTGCTCGACGGCGCCCTCCAAGATGTAGTTCATCTGGTACACGTCGTCCGCGTTCAAGCGAAGCGTGCCTCGGAACGTGAGGCGGTCGTCGGTTTGGTAAGTGCGCTTCTTTCGGGTGGGAAACCTCAGGTCAATTACGGATTCAGGGCCCGCGCCACCGCAGAAAAAGCAGTTGGCGAACGGGAAGCGGCTCAACACGTAAAAGTCCTCGTCCACGTCGACTGGAATCATGTAGCCCGTGATGTGAAACTCCTTTCCTTCTGCAGCAATGACCTGAGGACCAAATTCGGGCATCCAGTAGTAGGCGTCGAGTTCTTCGAGGTAGATGTCGGTGAATTCCACGTCGCTCAGGACTTGCCAGGTCAATTCAGCCACATCTCCTGAGACGGGCGCGACGGCTGGCATCGCGGTGACGGGCTGGCGGTCGAGGCTCGCCAATTTGGCCTCGCCTGCGTGGCGAAGCTGGTCTTGCGTCGCCTGCGCTTCATCTGACGGGTGGCACATGCTGCTCCAGTCCATCATCGACACGGCCAACAAAGCCACGGCAGAACCAACGATGGTGAGAAATGAAGACGTTTTCATGCCCGACGAAGGTACGGATTTGGGGCGCTCAGGCCTCACTGAGGATTCGGCTGATGTCGAGTTTCAGGGCGCGACGTGCAGGAATGGCCGAAGCCAATAGCCCGACAAGCACGGCCCCTCCTGCAAGGGCCCATTCGCTGCCAAGCATGGACGCGTTGTAGACGTCGTAGTGAAACTGCCCATCCACGAAATGGCCCAAAACCCCCATGCCGACACGTGAAAGGCACAATCCCAACACCGTGCCGCTCGCGCAAAGGAGGCCGCCTTCGATCAGCAGAAGCCGGTACAGCGTGGAGGGCGTTCCGCCCATGGTCCGCATCAATGCGAGCTCGTGGCGACGGGTTCTGACATTGTCCAGCACGGAAATGAAAATGCTCGCAAAGCTCAGGGCCATGATGAACAGGGCGATGGCCCGCAGTGCCGCAGTTCCCAACCCAAATTGTTGCGTCATGCGGTTCACCTCAATGGCAGGCAGGGCCACTTGCATGTTGGTCTCCCGAAGGGCGTTGGGGATGGTGAGCACCGCAAGTGGATTTCGCTTCTTGAGCAACATTGCGGTAATTTCGCGGGTCTCTGGGTCCAGTGTTTCGCCGTCGTCGAGGTGCACGTACCAGATGCTTTCCATCGGGGTCAGCAACAGTTGATCCAGGACACTTCCGTTGGGTTCGAGAATGCCCACGACGGTGAAGGTTTTGTTGGTGTGGATGTCGGTTTGGTCTTTCAACCCATGGGCACTGTAGAAGGTGTCCCCAATGTGAAGGTCCAAATCCTCGGCCACGCGTGCGCCAGCAGTGACCTCGAACGGAGCTTGCCAGAGGGCGCCGTCAGCCAGGGTTCCGCCATAGTGCTCCACGTAGCTGTGTTCTGTTCCGACAATCCGGTACCCTTCGTGGTTGTCGCCGTAGGCAAGGGGAATGCCCGAGTCGATGTAGGGGTGCTTGAGCACCTTCTCGGCTTCGCGTTGGTTGATGTTGCCCGTGGGTGCATCGATGTGGTACACGTTGGCCAAAATGAGTTGCAACGGACTCCCTTTGGCCCCTAACACGAGGTCAATGTCTTTGATGTTGCGCTCAAAGGCGTCGTTGACCTGCTGTTCCGTCACAAGCATCAGGCTCACCATCCCCACACCAAATCCGAGCAGGTTCAGGCTCAGGGCCGTCTGCAAGGGCTTGGACCTGAGATTTTTCAGGGCTTGGCGAAGCAGTCCAAGTTTCATGATCCATGGGGTTGCAGGGTCACACATTGGGCGTACCGGTCCTTCAAGCGTTGGTCGTGGGTGACCACCACAAGCGTCGCCTCCGCCGCTTCACGGTCGAGGATGTCCATGACGGTCTGGGCGTTTTGGTCGTCCAGGGCCGAGGTGGGTTCGTCCGCGAACACCACCTTGGGTCGGTGCAACAGCGCGCGGGCGATCGAAGCCCTTTGTTGCTCCCCGACGCTCAATTCGCGGGGCAGGGCATGGGCGCGGTGCGACAGCCCCAAGCGGTCCAGCATCAAAGCCATGCGGTCGAGCATGTCGTGGGGCACGCGGCCTTGGGTGAGTTGATGGGGCAGGGCCAGATTCTCCTCGACGGTCAAGCTTTGCACAAAATGGGCGCGCTGAAACACGATGCCCAATTCTTGCCCGCGCCAGGCATCGAGTTCACGGTCAGAGGACGTTTTCAAATCGCGGCCAGCGACCTGGATGGTGCCCTTGTCGGTACGGAGCATGCCGGCGAGCAAGTGAAGCAGGGTGGTCTTGCCCGTGCCCGATTGCCCGAGCAATAGCAGGCGGTCCCCCGAGGCGCAAGCGAAGTCGGGGAACGTCATCCGCGGACCGTCGCTGCTGTATTGGAACTGCACACCCTCTGCTTGCACCATGCCCCGAAGTTACGCCGTCCAATCGTGCGCTTCGATGTAGCTTCGCAAGTGAACGGCAGACAGACATGAATTTTTGGCAACGGCTTTCTCGATTTGGCATTGGCATTGTGATTGGAATCGCATTGTCCCTCTATTTTTTTGGCGGGCGTGGGTGCGGTTCATGGTTGCCCTCGGCTCAGGTGCGAACCACCATTGTGGAAGGGGGGCTTCAGTTGTCCCAGGAAGTGTCTTTGGCCCATCCTGATCTCACGGTGTCCGAGGTCCTGTCCTTTGTCGGCTCCGCCGACGTCAATTTCGGCGACAGCGGTCCGCGCGACACCCCTCAGTGGTACCTCTTGGAGGGCGACCCTTCAGGGGAAGGGAGCTTGCGGACAGCAGAAATTGTGTTGCTCGACACGGCAAGCGTGGTGCGGAAGGTGGAGCTTGCCATAGGTCACTGAACGTTTCCGAGCTCAGCGGTTGGGTGCGACGAGAAGGGGCATGCTGAATGCGACGCCTTCCAATGTCCCAGTCAACAGGTGCATGCCATGGGCCACATTGTGCAAAGGCACTTCGCTGCCGGAGCCTTCAAGGACAACTTGTCCCTGTGTGTTTACCAGGCGCCATGCGATTTGGTCGCACGTGTCACACAAATGTTGTTTCCCCAACATGATGCGGGCCACGTGGTTGGTGGGGTTGGGCGCACACCTCAAGCCTTGGCGGTCCACCGCCAAGGTCAATTCATCGAGGTCCATCAATGGGTCGATCACATTGCCAAGGTCTGTGATGGGTCCTCCCCAATCTTCAAGAAGCCCGAGGCTGTCGATGCGCATCAGGCATGCATTCCACGAGTCGGGTGCAGAGCCTCTCGTGCTCCCGGCCACCCAAATCACCCCGTCGTCGTCCACGGTCAACCGTGAGGGGTCGTCCTCGTTTTGGTTGATGCCCCAAGCGCCTTGTGTCACAAAGGCACCACCCTCGGAATAATGGGTCACGAGCATGCTTTTCCCCAAAGCCGGTGTCACGTCGGTTTGGGAAAGCTTCAACCATCCCTGTGGCGTCCACATTACGTCCCGTGCGGGACGCTGTCCCGATGAAGGTCCCTCGAGGATGCCGCTGACTTCTCCTGTGTTGAGGTTCAGAGAAATCAAGCTGTGCAGCAAGTCTCCGTCGTTGGGCGCCGGGGGAACAAAGTTGTGCAACACGCGAATCACCGAAGCGCCGGGTTCTATGGCCACGGCTTCACTCCAGTTTCCAGCTGCGTCATCGGGTCCGATGTGCTCGAACGCAATCTGCCCAAACGGGTAGATCCCCCAAATGGCGGTCGCGGTGGTGTTGCCAGACGTCCGCGACCCGACAGAAACGAGCACATCCGAGTGCACGGCGACGTCGTTGATTTGGTCAGTGACCCCCGGTTGGCCACCCCACGTCAACACTTGCTCAGTGTCCACGTTGACCGCACAGGGTTGGCTGCCTGCACCGCCCACCATCCACAATCCGTTTTGCCACATCACGTGGCGAACGGGCCGGAAGTTCTGTGGGGCAAATGGTTCAATCACCTCGATGGTGTTGCCGTTGGCGTCAAGTCGATGGATGGCCGGGACATGGCCGGCTTCAGCGTCGAGGCGTTCGGTCAAGATGGAGGTTTCGCCATCCGCTTCCGACCATGCATCGACCGCCTTCTCGAGGAGGGCGTCAGTCGGCAAGATCCGAGTCCATGTGGTGTCGAGGTCTTGGTCGTAATGGACAACATACACCCGCAGCACCTCCGAGTTGGGCAGCTTGCTTGTGGCCACCAAAACCGCGCCGTCGCTGTGCGGTACGACCACCTCCCCCCGTTCCAACCCCGTGCCTCCCACCGACCGGATGGCCACCTGAGACAATGTGCAATGGGCCGTGGCCACGGCAAGGGCAAATGCGAACAGGCGGGCGGAGTGGGTCATGGTCATGGGTTGGGGTTGTTCGCGTGTTGGCTCTTGCGGGTTTTGACCAAATAAATGGGCCTTTCTTGGATTTCCTCCACGCCGCGTCCAATGTACATGGACAAGACGCCCAGCACAAAAAAGAGCATCGTGAAGCTCAAACTCAGGAACACCACCAGCGTCGTGTACCCCGCAGGGGGCGTGTCGCCAAAGAAATACACCCACAATGAATAGCCTCCCACCCCCATGGTCACGAGAAAGAAAACCAACGACAGTGCCATGGCGGCGTAGAGGGGTTTTCTTGAAAAGGAGAAAATGGCGATCGAAGCCAAATTGAGAAGCCCTGCCCAGCGGTATTTGCTCTCGCCCGCTGCCCGCGCCCCTGCATCGTAAGGCAGCGACGTTTTGTTGAAACCCAACGTTTGGACATAGCCGCGCAAGAAACGGTTCCGCTCGCGGAAGTTGGTGCGCAAGATGTCGGCCACCCGGTGGGAGATCAAAAAGAAGTCGGATGCGTTTTCCTCGAAATGGAAATCGGAGAGGGCGTTGAGAAGGCGGTAAAACCAAGCACTCGCGCGTTGGGTGTTGCGTTTGTCCGCACGCGACTCCCGCACCATGGTCACGATGTCGAACCCTTCGCGGTGGGTGCGGACCATGTCCGGCAAACATTGCGGTGGATGCTGCAAATCGGAGTCCAAGCACACCAGCACATCGCCTGTTGCGTGGTCAATCCCTGCAATCATCGCGGCCTCGTGCCCAAAATTCCGGCTGAACTCGATGGTTTGGTGAGTCAAGGAGGGGTGGTCTGCCGCGTCGTTCAGCACAGCCTGAATGCAGGCTTGGCTGCCGTCGGTGGAGCCGTCGTTCACCCACACGATTTCAAATGTCGTGTCCTCGACGGTGGGCACGACCTTTTGGACTTCTTTCCAAAACAGCGGAAGAACGTCTTCCTCGTTGTACACAGAAACGATCAAGCTGACCTTCATGGAGACAAAGGTAGAAGGTGTTCGCACGCCATGTGGTTGTTCACAGAGCAAAGTCCGTTTGCCAAGGTGTCCACCACGTTCACATCGGTGGGGCGGAGAAGGACATGCTTGACGGTCACATTGTCCAAGTCCTCGAGGGGCCTGCGCAACACGAAGCGGTGGGATGCGGTGCTGTCCGTGGGCGTGAACCGCGCCGAAAACCGGACGCTGTCTCCGGAGAAATGGCAGCTCCTGTTGAGGGTGTTGAAGGCTTCCCATCGGTCGCCACTCGGGGCTTTGACGGCCACGAAAAACGCCTCCACTGGGCGGTTCTCCTCGTCTTGGGTGAACCAAAACGAGCATTCCAATTCTCGGTTCAGCGGCAGTTCGCCAGGTTCAAAATTCCAGAGCGGAGTGTATTCTTTCACCGCCTCGCCGTCTTCGATGTCGGAAGCCTTGAAGTGAACGTCGACATGAGACATCCCCATCACGGGATGGTCCGACTCCAACAGCGGCTGTCTCGCCAGGGCTTGAGGTTGCAATACGCCCCATGACCATCCGAAGTGGTCTTGACGTGCCGTGCATTGTTCCCACAGCCAGGCTTCCCGGTCGTCGAGCGAAGACGGCCGGCACACCACCAGGAGATTGCCTTCTTCAGTCAGGGCTTCCAATCCAAGCTTTTCATATGGAAAGGGCGACCGCAGCGACAGTTGCTCGACGGTTTCAGACACCGACGTGCGGCTCATGATGGACGCCATGGTGGGCAGGCCGAGGTGGAACGAGGCTGTCATTGTGGCGGCGGCCAAATCCTCGTCCGCAGGCGTGTCCCACATCTCAGACCCTTTGTGGAAGTAGGGCAAAGGCAGGATGGCGGTGCACCCTTGTGCTTGGGCCATGGCCGCAAGCGTTGCGTGGTTCGAGCTCGGTCCCGGTCCAGGGTTGAAGGCGTTGGTTTGGCCAGCTGCAATGGACGACAAATGCTGATGCCACTCCGCGGATTCCACCAAGCCCAACGAGACCAGCCCGATCAATCCAATGCGCTTCCACGAAGCCTGTGCAGATTGACGCCACGCCCATGCGAGCAGCCCGACGTTGAACAGGTAGATGCCGGGCCACGCAAACCGCCCCAACACCCTAAAGTTCTTGAGGGGTGACAGCACCTCCACCAAGACAGGGGCGGCTTGAAACACCCATCCCAGGGCAAACAGGGCGAGCAGCCCTCCAGCAAAGGCGATGGGCGCAAAGGGGGAGTGAAGATTCACATTTTGGGTGCGCCATTTGATTGCCGACGCGAGCCAAATCACGACCAACACCACTGCGGCCACACCGACGTACCCTTTCACCTCCCAGCGCACATCTGAGAGGTCGGCAAACCACATCGCGAGCGGCCCGTGCTGGGGCAAGAACCACCCTGACAGTTGGCTGTGGTTGTCCCAAAACCCGGCTGGGTCGGACGGACGGTGGACGTGGTTGTCCATCCACCAAATGATGAATTGAAAGGCCACGATGGGAAGCAACCCGGCCACCGTCAACATGCCGCGCCACCGCGAGGCTGCATAAGTGGTCGACGGCATGAACGCGGCCATGAAAGCCGCACCCACGGCAAGTCCAGACGCCATGAGGCCCAAATACGGGTGGGTGAAGTACAAGGCCATCGAGACGGCCGCGTAAACCACCGTCCAAGCGCGATTCGATTCGTGCTTGAACGCACGCAACAGAAGCCACACCAACAGGGGAATGGCCCAGAGATGGGACAAAGAGAAATGCCCACCGAATCGTTCCCACTGCGGCATGAGGACGCACACGGCCAAGGCCAACGCAGCAGCTGGCGTTGCCGGAACATGCAGCCGCTTGAAAATGTCCCATGTGAGCCATGTGGCCGGAACGAGCGAAAGCAGGAGCAACAGGTTCAAGATGCCCACGGCATCTCCACCGCCAATTCCCCAGAGACGAAGCACCCAGGCCAGCAAGGGGTGGCCATCGGTGTACACCGTGAGGTCACCATGAGGATGGTTCATGCCTTCAAACGTGGTCCAAGAGACGTTGTGGTCCAGATACCATGAAAGGGTGTAGTAATTCTTGATGCCGTCCACGCCTCCGTGCATCAACATGCGGTCAGACGCATGGAGGATCCAATCGCCCCAAAACAATGCCAGCCACGCCAAGGCCAGCACCAGTGGCAGGACGTGTCCCCATCGGGGGTGGACGTGGGTGGGGTCATTCATGGTCAGTCGAAGATGCGGGTGAAAGTTCCGAGATTCTGATGGAATCAAAAGGTGGTTTTCACAATGCGCACGGTACGTTGGTGCCCGTTGGGTTCTGTGGTTCTCAGGATGAACACTCCCATGGGCAGTTCAGCCAGACCCACCTGAAACCAAGGTGTGGCTTCACCTGAGTCGACCACCTGACCGCGCTGGTCGCAAAGCACCCAGTTCCCTCGCGCCGACGTCATGCCTGCAATCCACACATGCTCCCGGGCCGGATTGGGGTAGGCGAGGAGCTCGTGCGCCGCCGGCGCGGTTGGGAAGGCCGGGCTTCCAACATGGGTCACCCAATCCATTGCCGCCATGACGGCTTGGGAAGCCGTCACTTTGCCATGCCCCCAAACCACGTCCCCTTCTTCCGGAAGGACACCTGTGTCGTCGTCCTCACGTGCGGTCCATTCCAAGATGGCCATGACATCCATGGGCGAGAGGTCGGGGTTGGCTTCCAGCATCAGGGCCACCACGCCAGCTGCCGCAGGACTGCTCATGCTTGTTCCCGACAAACGGCCAAACTCGTAGGTGCTCTCGTTCCACACGGCCGTGCTCGTGACGGCATAGCTGCCGTCTCGAAACGAGCTCAGTGACGATTCCACATTCACTCCGGGCGCGGAGACGTTGGGCTTGAGCCTTTCGTCCAGTGTCGGACCGTAGGAGGAGAAATTGGCCAAACCTCCACCGATTTCAATGCCCGAAGGGTTGGCAAATTCAGACGAATAGGCCCCCACCGCAATCACACTGTGTCCGCAGGCGGGTTGCTGAATGCCGTATTCGGGATCTCCTGACAGCCAACCCGGTTGGGCGGCCTGAAAATTTTGGCCCCAATTGCCCACATCGTTGGACAGATGCGTGTGGTTCCAAGCATGCACTTGGCCACTCTCTGCCGTGGCATTCAGGACCACCCCGAGGTATGAATTTTCTTTGTGAATGCGGATTTGCAGGAATGGCCGCCCATTGGCGGGATGCGACGACTCCATGGCCACGTCGTACAGGATGGTGTCGTCGTCGATGACGATCACGGCGTCTGTCACCAATGGGCCGGCGGCGGTGTTGAACAGCGGACTTGCATCCACCACCGAACTCACCCCTTGGGTCACCAAGAACCCCGCTTCAAAAGAGCCTCCGACATCCCCCCAGAGGGTCAGGTTTTGGCCCCATGCATTGGGGTGTGCTGTCAAGGGATAGAACTGCAAGCGGGAGCGGATGGTGTCTCCTGGTCCTGTGAAGGTGTGCTTGAGGTGAAAGTTGCTGTCGCCATTGTTTCCATTGGAACTGACAAACACCACGCCTTCCTCTGACATCGCATCGATGAAGAGGTTGCTCAACGAGGTGCCGTCGGGCGTTCCCCATTGGGGCAACCCCCAGCTGTTGTTGATGACCAAACGCTTGCCATCGGCCTCCGCAATGTCCTGCATCCAAGCGAACGCATCCAACGCGGCGGCCTCGTCGACCATGAGTGTGGCAAACAGCAATTCGGCGGCAGGTGCCATGCCTGTCAAGCCCTCGCCCGCGCCCCCACCTGCGGCGATGCCCGCCACGTGCGTTCCGTGGGTGGAGTAGCTGTACACGTTGGCGGTGTCGCTGCCCATGGCGAGGATGGCGTCTGGGGTGTCGGCTTCCGCACCGTATCCAAAGTCCAATGGCGCTGGTCCAGATTGACGGTACTGATCCCACACCGCGCGAATTCGGGTGGCGGTCATTGCCGTGTCGTAGAACATGGGATGGGTGTAGTCGAAGCCCCAATCGAGCACCCCAATGAGCACGCCTTCTCCATGGAAGGGTTGGGGCAACCCAAGCCCTGCGTGCACGCTGTCCACACGCGTGCCGTACCGTGCTTTGTTGACGTGGGGAACTGCACGGGAAGCCAGTTCGATGGCCGCCATGGGGAGCTCCGCCAAGGCATCCAAGTGGAAGGCGTCCATTCGGAACGAAGCAATGCCAGACCGGCAAGCGCCGGCATCGACATGGGGGTGGGCATCGGCCCACGCCTTCCAAGTCGCCTCGGAAGTTTGGCTGTTGAGCCGCCCAATGAACCCCACCATGGCTCTGCCTCCAACCATGGCGACGGGATGCCCTTGGGCGAAGTCTGCAAGGGATTTGGCCTCGGTGTGGATTTTGGTCAACGCCAAAAGCTCATTCAAGGAGAGCTGATCCGCAGCAGGCAGTTGGGCTTGGGCGCACAAGGAACACCCTCCGAGCAGGGCGGCTAAGAACAGGCGTGACATCATGCCACGAAAATACCTCGAATCAGAGCAGGTAATTCATGCTCGAGAACTCGGAGTGTCCCCCAGCGACAATCCCCTCCACGAGGTCCTTTTCTGAAGCGTTGCAAGCCACGAGCGTCCGGATGCTGAACGAACGAAGGGCGGCCTTGACGCTCAAAGTGCTCACAGCGCTGTCCTTTCTCCCGGTGAAGGGGAGGGTGTCGGGTCCGCGTTGGCACGTGGCGTTGAGGTTGACGCGACACACTTGGTTCACCAATTGGTCGATGGCGCGGCCTGCTGTTTCGTGGTTGGCCGTGAAGACACTCACTTGCTGCCCGTATTCGCTTTCTGCGATGTCCTTGAGCACGTCGTGGAAGTCTTCAAATTCCAGCACAGGACACACAGGACCAAACTGCTCCTCTTTGAAGATGGCGGTGTCGCGGTTCACGGGATAAAGGATGGCCGGGAACATCATGTTGCCCTCCACGGTTCCGCCGCGGCCGTTGATCACCGAAGCACCTTTCTCCACGGCTTCGTCGATGTAGGCCTGCATGGCTTCGACCTTGCCCACTTCGGGCAGGGGGGTGATGTCGGCATCCACCAGTGGACTTCCCATCACAAGGTTGTCCGTGGCCTTGGCGAAAGCGTCAAGGAACTTTTCGCGGATGTCTTTGTGGACATACATCACTTTCAGGGCTGTGCACCGCTGTCCGTTGAAGCTCCATGCGCCTTTGACGCATTCTTTGACGGCCAAATCAAGGTCCGCATCCGGGAACACCACAGCGGGGTTTTTGGCTTCCAATCCCAACACCTGTCGAACCCGATTGGGCTTGGGGTGTTGCGAAATCAAAGCGTTGCTGCTCTTGCTGTTGCCAATGAGCGCCAACACATCCACGCGGCCCGATTGCATGATGGGACTCGCCAACGTGCGACCGCGGCCAAACACAATGTTCACCACCCCCGGAGGAAAGCTCTCCGCAAAGGCTTCGAGCAGAGGCACCATCAAAAGCACTCCGTACTTCGCAGGTTTGAATACGCAGGTGTTGCCCATCAGGATGGCGGGCAGCAGCACGCAAAACGTTTCGTTCAAGGGGTAATTGAACGGGCCGAGGCAGAGCACGACGCCGAGCGGGCCTCGACGGATTTGAGCGAGCACGCCAGACACTTGGCTGATGTGGCTGCCTTCGCGGTGGAGGTTCTTGTATTCCTCAATGGTGTCCTTCAGGTACACCACGGTGCGGTCAAACTCCTTTTCGGCGTCGCTGCGCTTCTTGCCAATCTCCCACATCAACAATTCAGCGACTTGATCTCGCTTGGGTTCAATCAGCGCAATGAACTTCTCCATCGCCTCGATCCGATCGGAAGCCGAGGAAGAGGGCCAAACCCCGCGTCCGTGGTCGTACGCGTCACATGCGGCCTCGAGCGCGCGAATGCCTTCGTCTGCAGGCAAGTCAGGCACGGATCCGAGCAATGTTCTTTCAGCCTCTCCTTCGAATTCAGTCAAGATGGGGCTGCGTACTTCGCTTGTGGGTCCCGTCCAAGATTCCAGACGGCCGTTCACGAGGTAGCGAGTGCCGTGCAATGCGGAAGGGGCGTTGAAAGGTGCAGGGGGTTGATGGGTCATGTTTTGACAACCAGCAAGTTGGCTTCAATGTTCTCGAGAAAGGATGTTTGCAGCCATTTGATGCCAAAGTCAGGCACGTAGCGAAAAACCGCTCATTACGCAAAAAAACCACTTCAAGCACAAAAAATGCAATCCACACCCAAAACGATCACCAAATGTCCATGTCCTTGAAGCCAAACTGCATCACACGTGTGAAACGCAGTTCAACATTGGCCTCGGCCAGTGAGGGATCAGTTTGACACTTTGATGAAGCGCCCTCTGTCAACCGTTCCGTCCTCTCGGGTGATGGAAACTTGGTACAGACCAGATGCCCAACCTTCTACTTGCAGGGTTCTGACAAATTGAGACACATCTTCAAAGATCTCTTCATGAACAACATTCCCCCTCATGTCGTGCACAGACAAGCTCAGATTCTGTCGGAAGAACAATGAAAATGCCACATTGACTTCGTCGGCTGTGGGGTTGGGATACGTCACCACTGTTTGCAGAGGAAAGTCAAACGCATCGTCATCCTCGTCATCCTCGTCGTCTTCATCTTCCGTTCCTTCGAATTTGAATTCGAACCAATTGAGATTGAAGGGTGATGAAGTCACAGTCACGCGCAACGTGTACAACCCTTTGTCCATGTGCGCAATTTCATCGGAGGTGGTTGTCCACGTCTGCCATCCACCCGTAGGCTCAAAGGTGGGCTGACAAAGAAGCGTTGCACTTCCATCCTCAGCAATAAGCTGCAAGGCCAGACCCCCGTTTCCGTATTCCGAGGCTGTTCTGAAGTTGACGCTGTATTCCCCCGATTTTGTGACGTTCACGTTGTACTCCATCACATCTCCTGGATCGAGAAAACCCACATTTTGCCCTCCTCCTGCATCGGAAGTCGTTTCGAGCTCGACACCTGTTTGTTGCGTGTAGTCCTCGGCCTCAAGCCATCCGGGCAAGGGATACCAGTAATCCAGCGTGTTGTCCACTTGAGCCATCTCGAAGTTGTCGACGGCAACCCCATCGCTTGCTGCCAACCCGCCATTGCTGTAGGAGACATTCAAATCCATGGTGGCCTCCACCTCGGATTCCAACGTCAAGATCACCGATTGCGCGGACGCTGGATTCATTTCGACCGCTGCAATGGCCACTTCTTGGCCTTCAGCAAAGAAGGTGAATCCACTTGGTGAGGAACCAAGGGTGGATGCGTCCAAAGGTTTGTTGAACAACAAGCTGATGTGGTCAGAGTCGATGGTTTGACCTATGACGTAGCTCGGCGACACTTCGTCCGGCGTGATCCCTGTGAATTGCAATTCAAAACTGCTGAAATTGAAGCCCGATTCATCGACATGAATCGTCAAGGTGTTGGTTCCTTCGTACAACAGGACTCCTTCAACGCCTACCTCGCCCCAGCTGTTCCAAGCCCCAGTCGAGGGAACAGGAGAAGAGGCATTCACAGCCAAACCATTGACGTCGAAATGGAACTGTCCTACTCCTGACAACGACGCATAACGCATGTTGATGTCGTACAACCCTGAAGTCTCTACTTCCACGGTGTATTTCAACCACTCGCCCTCCGTGGTCCAACCCACACTGTAACCATTGCTGTTGACATTGTCAGTGGATGGCTCGATGTCCACACCATCGTTGCGGTAAGCCCAACCATTGTTCCAAGCGGTAAAGTTCCCCGTGGTCACGTGGTAATTGGCCACTTGTACATCGTGGTATGCGATGCCCACACGGCCCATGTCATAATCCGTGGCATGCACCACCCCAGGGACATTGTGCGGACCGTGATAAGGTGCAGTTGCGTCAGAGTGTGGTTGACGGAGCATGGCGTCAATGACATCTCTTTGGACGAGGCAATTTTCAGCCTTCAGTTTCTCTGTCAAATCCATGAGCACCTCGGTGGCATATTCGGCCGTGGGCGTTGGCCCATTTCCCTCCCAGTAATTCAAGAGAGATTGGTACCCTTCTGTCTTCTCAATGGACATGGACCCCGAGATGCTTTCAATCTTCTTCAAGGGCCACCACGCCCAGCCAATGTTCAAATCTTCCAAGAGGTGAATTGCATCTCGAAACCAAACGTTTGAATTCTCACCGCTTTCGCCGAGGTAAAGTGGCACATCGTAAGCGGTTCGGATGCTGGTTGCAAATTGCATGTCCACCTCTTCGTTGTGGCTCCAATATTTGTGCGGAGAGTACACGAGGTTGTCGTCCCATGGAGGGGTCAACCCCGTGAAATCGTTGGCAAACCAATTTCCTTCAATGAAGATCATGTGGTCTTGATCGACCAAGCGGATGCTGTCTGTGCATTGCATGTACAGGGCGCGCAGTGCGTTTCCGCCGGGCAAGTCCCAGTTGGGTTCGTTGAGCAAATCGTACCCAGCCACCCAAGGTTCATCCACGTAGTGCTCCGCAATCCGTTTCCACAACGACGCCATTTTGTGCCGGTTTTCGATGCTTTCCCAAAGGGAAGGCTTGGAAGAGTCGTAGTCAGAGATGGCAGCGTCGTAACCCTGGCCCCCGGGGGCCGCGTGCAAATCCAAGATGACGTACATCTCTCGCTCTTTGCACCATTGCACCAAACTGTCTGTCAGCTCGAAGCCTAGGTCCAGCCACGTGTTTTCAAAAGGGATTGGCTCCTCTTCAATGGGCAGGGTGAAAAGGTTGTAATGCATGGGCAGACGCACCGAATTGAAGCCCCAGGCCTTCATGGAGTCGATGTCCGCCTCGCGACAATGGTTGTGAAGCCATGCATCGTAAAACGCGTCAGTTGCCTCTTCGCCAATCAGATTTGTGATGGTTTCTTTGATTTCGTGCTGAGGGCTGGCGAATGAAGCGGTTTGCAGCATGTAGCCTTCTTGAACCATCCATCCACCCAATCCGACACCGCGCAACAAGATGTTCTCGCCAGCTTCATTTACGATGGCCGAACCCTCAGCCTTCAAAAAATGCTGGCTTTGCGCGCCAAAAGCACAAAGCAAAGTGAACCCGAAAAGGAAAAAAAGTCGTTTCATGACAACCGCTTCAGTGTGTGCGCTCAATATACGTCAAGGCCCCATATTTCGGGTCATTGAGCGCCTTGGAATGGGTGCCAGAGGTATCTTTGCAAAACCATGAACAGACTTCCCATCCTCCAAGGTATGTTGTTCCTTTTGACTGGCACCTTGATTGGTTGTCGAGAAGAGGTTCCGCCTGTGCTTCCGGAAGCGCGATTCCCTGTGGACATTTCAGCGGAAGAGAGCGAGGAAAACGCCATTTTTGAGTTCCCGATTGTCTTGAGTGTCACGTCGACAAGGGATGTGGTATTGCATTACGAAACCCGGGGCATGACAGCGACTGCGGGAGAGGATTTTCTCGCAGATTCAGGCTCTGTGACACTGAGTGCCGGAGTCGCTCAAGCAGTGATTGAAGTGCCCATCGTTGTGGACAACATCAAAGAAGACGACGAGCAATTCAAAGTTGTCCTGACGGGTGCCAAAAACGCGACATTCGCCAATGGCTTTCAGCAGGCCATTGGCACAATCAAAAATGACGACAGCGTGTTGGGCGTCACCTCCGAAGGATACACGGCGGCAAATGCGTACGAAGGCAAAACCTTGGTGTGGTCCGATGAGTTTGACGGCGACGCCATCAATTTGGACAACTGGACATACGATTTGGGAGGCCACGGATGGGGCAACCAAGAACTCCAAGTCTACACCAATTCAAGTGACAACGCCTACGTGGCCAATGGCAATTTGATGATTGTGGCTGAAGACGAGGGGAGCCATTACACTTCGGCCAGACTCAAATCAATAGGATTGCAGGAGTTTCAATATGGAAGGGTGGATGTCAGAGCCGTCCTGCCGCAAGGGCAGGGCATTTGGCCTGCCATTTGGATGCTCGGCGCGAATTTCCCGAGTGCGGGGTGGCCAGCATGTGGTGAAATCGACATCATGGAATTGATCGGTTCCTCTCCCAATGTGGTGCATGGAACGGTTCACTACGGAGACAGTTACCAGTCTCATCAATACGTGGGCAATGGAACGTCCATTGGTTTCGCGGAAACGTTCTCAGACGAATTTCACGTCTTTTCCATCGAGTGGAATGAAGAGGGCATCGAGTGGTTCCTCGACGATGTTCCGTTTTTCTCGGTGGACAACGATGTCAGCGGCTCACAAAACTATCCATTTCACGAGCCGTTCTTTTTCATCATGAATGTGGCGGTCGGCGGGCTTTGGCCAGGCTATCCCGATGCAACCACATCCTTTCCGCAGTTCATGGCTGTGGATTACGTGCGCGTGTATCAGTGACTTTTTGCCTGACAGGGGGGCATCTTCAGGGCCAGTCTGTTCGCGCGCATTTGCCCATTTCAAATCACCCGTAGCCATGAAAAGGCCTGGGACACAGGCTTAGTTTTTGCCGCGAGTTGGTCCTTGATACGGGAATGGTCAAACACAAAAAAAGGGGGCGAAACACGCCCCCTCTCTTTGGTCTTGATGACTTGACTCAATCAGCGATCATGCGGATCGTCCAGTAAGCGTCTCCTGGATTCTCACCGTAGTCGACCGTGATTGTCAACCGTTCGACCCCGTTGTTGGCGGTGTAATCGAACACTTCGTAGGTGATGGAAGACTGTGGCGTACCGCTGCCGTCACCCGGCAGTTCGCCCAAGTTGTAAGCCTTGTTCCAGCCAATGTACGCGCCCAACCCATTGACCGTGATTTCAGTGTCTGTGGCGGTGAACGCGTGTGAACCAGATGCGAATGCATCGAATGGAGGGGTCAACGCAGCATCGTCGAGGCACTCAAAATTGCCGCCCATGTAGTCCTCAGCCCAGACTTGTCCTTGCGAGTCGAACACCATCGTGCCGTCGTCGTAGAATGTGAATTCGTCGTCCATTTGGCATGCGCGCTCAATCACACCATTGGCATCCAAGCCACCCCACCAGGCACCACTACCTTGTTGACCTGGCCCCACGATGTACGAACCTTCGCCATCCAATCGCCACGTTTTTCCTTCGGGGCTTGACAAGTCAGCTGCAGCAAAGACGGCTGAGCTGATGGGGATGACTTGAGTCTCTTCGTCAGAATTGCCATTGTCATCCATGGCGGTCAGCGTGACGGAGTAATCGTCATCCATTCCATACACGTGGGTGGGATTGAGATCTGAACTCATATTGCCATCTCCGAAGTCCCACATGTAGGATGTGGCGTTGCTTGAGAAGTTTGTGAATTCAACCACGTTGCCTTCTTTGACCCATGAAAATGCCGCATTGGGTGTCACATCTGGAATCGGAGGCAAATCGGATGGGTTGTGGTAGCTCACCAAGCTGAAATTCCAAGCGCTGCCACCATCGATGGCGGCCATGGCGATGTCCATTCTGTCGAAGATGTCCCCTTCTTCCATGTTGTAAATGGTGTAGGTTTTTTGCTCGACAGGAATGTAAGTGTCTCCTGTGTTGGTCTTTTGAGGAAGACCGATGTAAGCGCCGAAACCGTTGATGGTGATGATGCCAAATGAAGCATCATAGTCGTACGTATAGTCACCGCCATTGGCGAATGCACTCAAGTCTTCGCCATTGGGACCCACGAACAAATCTGGCTCTGATTCGTCGTGACAATTTTCGGGTTGGCCCAACCAGCCACCATTGTTGTCGGAGTCGACAAACACGGTGCCTGCAGTGTTCAATTCAACCGTGCCGTCAGGGTAAAAGGTGAACGAATCGTCGAGCACACATGGCCGCTCACCAGATGGGGTGACCCCACCCAATGACCACCAAGAGTTGTCGCCAATTCCCGGACCAATTCCGAGGGCCACACCTTCGCGGTCGAGGTGCCATGTTTTCCCATCTGTGCCCGCCAAAAATTGCCCAGCTGTATTGGGGTCCACCACAGTGACAGTCTCTGTGCGTGTGGCAGAGCCAGATGCTCCAGTGGCGGTCAAAGTCACTTCATAAGAACCACCCTCTTCGTACGTGTGGGTAATGTCTTCTTCCGTGCTCGTGTTGGAATCGCCTAAATCCCAGATGAAGCTGTCTGCATTCTGCGAATAATTGGTGAAAATGACTTCGTTCCAATTTTCAGAACTCACCTCAAATTGAAAGCTGGCGATCACGTCCTCTGGATCGGGTTCGTCTTTGTCGCAGCCGACAAACACCAAAGAGGCGAGCACTGCCAAGCTCAAGAGAGGAGCATATGTTTTGAAGAAATGAATCATTGTGGTTTTGATTTTTGTGTCGTGATCAGTTGAAGAGAGAAGCGTCAGGGTAGGTGGTCAATGACGTGGCCAAGACCGTTTCTTCCAATGCGATTGGCAACCACAGATGTTTCTCTTCGAAATTGTCAGCCTTGTCTCCATCGCCAGCAAAGAGGGAACTTTCTGCACGTCCTGAACGAACGAGATCGAACCAACGGTCGCCTTCACACGCCAATTCAGCTCTCCTCTCGTACCAAATCAACTCCTGAAGGCTCCAGTTTTCTTCTGCCATGACCGTGGCTGAAGTTCTGAATGTTGAGGAATTGTCGCCTGGGCCAGCAGCCCGTTCGCGGACTTGGTCGATGTGGTTCATGGCTTCGCCGTCGCTTCCGTTGCCACGATGCAACGCCTCGGCGAGCATCAACAAAACATCTGCATATCGGAGAACGTGGGTGTTCTGCGCTTTGGTCAGATGCTCATTGCCGCCATTGACATTTGTTCCAGCAAAGGACTTGTAATTCGCGTATTTCCTCTGCCAGTATCCTGTGAAATCAATGGGGTTGTTCTGTGTTGCATCGATGATGGGGGAACAACTCACACCGGCGTCGGCCAAGTCTTGCGCCAACATGTCTTCAGAGATGATGGCCACATCGCGACGGTACGTGTCGTCTTCGAGAAAGTGATTCCACAGCCCTTCCGTGACCGACATGAATCCCCAGCCAGCTTCATAATCGGGATGGTCGGCACAGAGTCCCCGTATGCCACACAGTTGAATGATGCCATTTCCGTCGACACCTTCGAACCACCCCCAATCGCTTGTCCAAAGCGGATTGTGTTGAATTTCAAACACCGATTCGCTGGTGTTCCGAATGCCAAACTGATACAGCGTGGCCATGTCGTCAACCAATTCGTAAATCCCCAAATCCATCACCTGTTGGAAGGCCGCAGCGGAGGCATCGAAAAGTGCAGG
>Ga0163109_10000547_pt1 | contig 30187 bp, 16 predicted proteins | sample CRUFie1St13metaG_FD_108704 | JGI IMG/M metagenome (GOLD analysis project Ga0163109, IMG submission 108704) | Marine microbial communities from the Costa Rica Dome - CRUD Field 142mm St13 metaG | ecosystem: Environmental > Aquatic > Marine > Oceanic > Photic zone | place: Costa Rica: the Eastern...
ACTCCATAGATTCCTCTTGTTCTTGCTGTTCTCCTGTGAAATCAACAAGATATCCGTTGGGAGTCTCAAGTTCATTTTCAAGTGTTGCCTCGATTTCCTGCATAATGTTATTGGCATTATACCCATCAAGCACATTGGAATACAGTGTGATCTGACGCTTTTGATCCTTACGGCGAACTGACCCATAAGTGGATGAGAAGGTTAACTCTTTAACCACTGATCGTATAGGAATAGACTTAACCTTTCCATCACTTTGGTCTCGGAAGGTGATGGTTTGATCAAGGAGTGCTTCGCGATCATACCGATATTCATCATTAAAGCGCAACGTGACTTGGTAGTCATCTTCGCCATCCTTAAACTTGCCGACGTCCTTTCCAAAAAGAGCCGTCCTCAAGTTAGAACCAATTTGAGCCGTGCTCAGTCCAAATCGCCTGGCTGCATCACGATCAACTTCAATAAGCAATTCGGGCTTTCCAATATCCAAGTCTGACTTTAACTCTTCAATACCTTGTATACCAGCATTCAAGATGATCTTTTTCACCTCCTTTTGTAATGCTATGAGTTTATCAAAATCTTCACCGACAAAGGATATACTGATCGGGGGGCCTGCTGGAGGACCACTCGCCTCTTTATCCACCGTAATTTGAACACCTGGATGACCATATACGATACGGCGAACTTCTTCTAAGATAGATCGTGTGCTTGTCCAATGATAGACAGTGTCGCCCTCATGAAGAACGACTTGGCCGGCAGTATCAAGCTTAGGCACATAACGATCAGCAAATTCAACAAATGAAATAGTGATTTTAGCCTTGTTTGGCGAAGCGCTTTGTTGTGTTGCGCTGTTCGGGTCCCCGGGATCGGATGTGCCCTCACCAACGTTGGTTAAAACGGCCTCTATGACATTGTTATGGGGGGCAAGTGCAGTCATAATCTCCTCTTCAACCAAATGAGCAAGGCTATCGGTTTTATCGATATCGGTTCCCGTTGGAAACTCGATAAACACATTGACCATATTAGGTTCTGGCTCCGGGAAAAAGATAACATTAGGCTGTCTCATTTGGAGTAAAACACCAGAGCCAATGAAAAGTAAAAACATGCCTATGAGTGTGAGATAGGGCATCCATCCTTTCAGTACAAAGGCAATCAATGCCTCATACTTGCGCTCTAAAAAGGGTAGTACTTTATATTGAAAGCCTAGAGAAAGTGGCCTTAAAACAAGCGTATTCAGCAGGGTAAAGAGGGATACTAATAAAGCAAGATTGGCAAATGTTCGTCCACTTGCTGCTTGTTCTGTAGACATCCTGTAGGCGGCATAGAGATGTACCAAAATACCGACGAGCCCAAAGCCTACAATGGTCCATTTCTTTGACCAAAGACTTTGCTTATCCTCCCTACGTTCAATCTTCATAAACAAGGAGGTCAATACAGGATTAATGACCAAGGCGACAAACAAAGAAGAAGTCAGCACAATGATCAAGGTAATCGGAAGGTATTTCATAAACTCTCCCATCATGCCCTGCCAAAAAATCATTGGAAAGAACGCAGCAAGTGTTGTGGCCGTCGAAGTGATGATTGGCCACGCTACTTCTCCCACTCCCTGCTTTGCAGCTTGGATAGGAGGTTTGCCAGCGGCCATTAAGCGATAGATATTCTCGACGACAACGATTCCATTATCAACCAACATTCCAAGGGCCAGAATCAAGGCGAAAAGAACCACTACATTCATGGTTACCCCCATTAAGCTCAATATCAAGAATCCCATGAGCATGCTTAACGGAATGGCGATCCCGACAAAGAAAGCATTTCGTAATCCCAAAAAGAATAAAAGCACCAAGACGACTAGAATCACTCCGGATATGATGCTATTTTCCAAGTTGGCCACTTGGGATTTTGTCACGCGAGAGGTATCCGCGGTTGTTGTAATATCCAGTGATTCGGGATAGTCAGCACTTGACTTGTAAGAGGCTATAATCCGATTAATCTTGTCAACTGCAGAGATTAAGTTTTCACCCGTTTTCTTTTTAACCGCAAGCGATACGACATTCGACCCATCAATTCGAGCATAGGATGTATTATCCATATACTGTAAATCGATATCAGCAATATCCCGTAGGTAGACTGTTTTCTGAAACTCCGACTTGACAATGATATCGCCAAAGGCCTCTGCTTCGTCAAACTCACCAACGATCCGTACCGTGCGACGCAAACCACCGGTTAATAGGTCCCCCGCCGAAATGGTTATGTTCTCTCGACCGATGGCCTGCTCCACATCATAAAAAGTAAGGCCCACGTCGTTCATGCGCTTAGGATCAAGCGCGATAAGGACCTCCTGTTCTTGGACTCCATTGATCTCTACTTCAGAAATCTCACGCAATGCCTCAAACTCATCTTGTAAGTATTCTCCAAATCCCTTTAAATCATCCAGTGATAGCGTATTGGAAGAAAGGTTGACCGTAATCACAGGAATCTCGGAAAAGTCGAGCTTGAAAATATTGGCTTGTTGGTCAAAGTCACTTGGGAAATTACCTTCTGCTCGATCAACGGCATCCTTAACCTCCTGAAGCGCATCATTGACATCAACATCAAAATTGAATTCAACTACGGTTGTTGTGTAATCCTGAACACAATATGACTTAATGTTGTCAATTCCATTAATCTGACTTATTTCCTTCTCTACCTCTCTTGTAATTTGATTTTCAATATCAAGCGGTGCATTACCAGGATAGGGAATCCCAACATATACAGTGGGTTGATTGATTTCCGGATATTGCTCCTTAGGCATTGCCCGATAAGCCATGAGGCCTGCAAAAAAGATAATACCCATTAGAATGAGCACACTCGTCCGGTTATCTACCGAGAGACTAGTTAAACTAAACTCCTTGATTTTTGCCAAGTCCTTTGACGAAAGGCCCTCTTCTTTTTGCTTCATATCCTTCATGAATTCACTTTAGCGAAAGATGATCGATTAGTTTCGCGGACTTAGATAGACTCTATCTCCTTCGTCCACTCCTCTATAGTTTTCCGAAATCACTAAGTCTCCGACAGATAGACCTTCTCGTATTTCCCTTAGTCCTCCTAGACTAACGCCAAGCAGAACTCCTTGCTTAATCACCTCATAGCCACTTGACGTATCATCCTCCAAAGCATTTGCGAGGTAGATGAAATATTCATCATTTTCTTGCTGGACCAACTGTTCAGGGACAAAGAGGCTAGGTCCTTTAATATATTGATTCATACGAATCTCTGCTAGCATATTATGCTTGATAAGATTGTCTTCATTATCTACTTTCAGTAAAACATTCACCGTTCTATTGGTAGGATTAATGACCTGACTCATATACTCTACAATGGCGATTCGCTCTAAATCAATGGTAGGAAAATAGACGGCCATCGTATCCCCTTCTTTTACTTGACTGATATACGTCTCGGGAATATCCATGGCTACTTCCATTTCAGTAAAATTGACAATACGTGCAATTGGGAATCCGGGACTAGCCACATTGCCAACTGTAGCATAGACCTTATCCACCACTCCAGAGATTGGGGTAGTTACCTTATTTTTTCCAATTCGCGTTTTTAAAGAGGCAATGCTACTCTCCAATACTTCTTTATTATTCTTTGCTTCGAGATATTGAATTTCCGTAGTCACATCTTGATTATAGAGACGCTCCTGCTTTTCAAAAGCAACTTGAGCCAAATTCAATTGGGTTTCTAGGGTATTGATCTCAGCTCGGATTAATGAGTTATCTAGATTGGCTATGGTTTGACCTTTTCGAACTTTCTGCCCCTCGTCCACTGAAATGGATTTAATCAAGCCTGCCATATCCGTCGAAAGTTCAATAATATTTGGCGAAGAGGAGGCTCCAACCAATCGCACGGAATCCGAAGGATCAGTTAGCTCAACCTCTATAAGAGTAACAAATATTTTAGAGGCATCTAAGGCCACTTCGTTTTGTGATGTGCCCTCCTGACTTTTGTCTGCTCCTTTATCTTGGCCACATCCAATAAAGCCTATTAGGCAGAGCACGATAGGATATACTACATATGTTCTCATAAAATACCTCTTTTTTGTTTCCAGTTAAACTTGGCGATGGCCAATTGATATGTTTTTTCTAGTATGTCTATTTCTGCTTCAATCATGTCCTGTTGCGCAGATATAAGGGCAAAGGAAGACCCTAAGCCCTCCATATACAATACGTTTTCACGGCGATAAATCCTCTCACTTAATGCATAGTTTTCTATGGCTTGGTCAAGCTGACTCTGCGCATTGTCAATTTCATTTGAAGTGGTCACTAGTCCGATATCAAATCCCTTTTGTAGACGTTCCATATCCAATTGATTTTGGCTTCTACGAAGTTCTCTTTGCTGAATTTGCATTTTTGCAGTACTCCCATCATAGATTGGTATGTTTACCGTAAATCCTAGAGTTCCGAAATCAAACCATCGGTAGTCTGGTCCCGCCTTAAAAAAGGAAAAACTCGAACGCTGGGCAAGCACTCCATAATAACCAAATAAGTAGATGCTCGGATAAAGTTGAGCGCGTGCCTGTGCAATATCATAAAACCTCAATTGGTCATTAATCTCAAGAACTCGGTACTCGGGCAAACTGGTATACTGATAGGTCGCTAAGTGATCTAGGCTTTCTTCGGCATAGTGCTGGATGCTGTCCTCTAAAAATAGCACAGCATCTGGCTCGATATTCATGACATATCGCAAATTAGCCATAGCATTGGCTAGATTGACTTCCGCGTAATCAATTTGAGTATTGATTTGATCAATACTCAATGTTAAACGATCTAGGGTTAGCGATTCCCCTAAGCCCTCATCATAAAGCTTTTGATTTAGATCTAATCCTTCTTGAAGCAGGGTGCGACTCGCCTGCAATTGTTGAATAAACTCCCGGATATACAAACACTGTAGATAGGCAGGAGGGAAAACATCTTTTATGTTTTTCTCACTTAGTTTCTCGCGGGCATCCGCCATATTCAAGATGGATTTTCTCGCCTGTAGCCCGTAGAGATAGCGTGCATCAAACACAAGTTGATTTAGCTCAGCTTTAGCCGTTGCCGCATGAGGTTGCGTGAAAATCGCCTCAGCGCTTGGAGACCCGGGGAAAAATGAGTTTTCAGGGATCACATTTACCTGCTGTTGAAAATTCCAATTGTAGTCTAGATTAGCGTTAATCTTAGGGAAACCTTCTGTCATCACTTCATCAGCCTCGTAGCGCAGAATCTGCGCATCCATCTTTGTGTATTGCACATCAATACTTTGAGCAACGGCAATCTCCTGGGCACTTTCCAGGGTTAAATGCAGCGTATCCTGAGCGATTGCATTGGGGTCAAAGCAACAGCATAGGATTAAAGTTAGTGCTGTAATCTTATAAAACAGTTTCATCAATTAATTCATTTTGTTGCGTTCGCAGGTAGTCCCATCCTTTCGCGTTTAGTATGCCGTGAAGATGATAAGAGAGGGTCTCTTTAAATCGAAGGTAAATGGGGACTTCATCAAGTACACCGCGCTCTTCGTGCATCACCGCATCAATATTGTGCAGATAGAGATAGAGTATAACCCGGTTATTGATATTCTTTCGATACAGGCCTTCGCGTTTCCCTCGTTCTAAGTTTTGCAAACAATATTTTGTGACCTTACTCGCCCTAAACTCCTCGAAAATCTTCCAACTATTGTGGTAGTACTTTTCAAGCTCATACAGTACACCAGCTTTTAAGGATTGTAAATCATTGGAAACAATATCAAATTGACCAAGTAACTCATCCACCGCATTTTCGCTTGAATTTCGCACTTGCTCAAGTTGCTTCACGTGATCATCAAAGTGCAATGCTAGCGTTGCATTGATCAATGTCTCCTTACTCGAAAAATTTTCATAGAGCGTTTTCTTAGAAACTCCGCACCGTTCTGCTAAATCATCCATACTGATTGACTTGAAGCCAAAGCGCATGAAATCGCTCTTTGCGGTGAGAAGAATGCGACTCACTACGGGACTATGTTCAGTTTTTAACGAAGACATTTTGCAATCGTGATGCGAAGATAACACGATGGAAACTTTTTTTGTTCATAAAGTTTCCTAAAAACTTTCACAGACCATTTACACAAAAGGATTGGGAATATCAATGAATTCTTCGTTATTTGGCACAAAGTTTGAAAAGACCACTTGACAAAAAAATTAACATGAAATATTTATCGCTACTTTTCGCCGCTGTTGTTATGTTCTCAACAGCCCAAGCTCAGGCTACAGACCTCAACCTTGTATCTGAAGGAGAGGAAGAAGTTCTTGTCTTCGAATCGATGACCATCGATTATGGCACCGTTACAAAAGGTGATCAAGATGCAGCTACTAGACTCTTCACCTTCACCAACAAAGGAAATAGCCCTGTCATTATTAGCAACTGCAAAGGATCTTGTGGATGTACTGTTCCAAAATGTCCCGATGCACCCGTTATGCCAGGAGCAACAGGAGAAATCAAAGTGAAGTACGACGTAAATCGCGTGGGGCCATTTACTAAAAACGTAACCGTAAACTATACCTACAATGGAGAATCTAAAACAGTTCGTCTAACGATTAAAGGTACTGTAGAGCAGTAGTTACTAAATCAAATACACATCATAAAAAAAGGGGGCAAACGCCCCCTTTTTTGTTTCAACTACTTTTCGTTACTCGGCTTCCTCGACGTCCTCAAAGCCAAAGTAGGCATTACTTATTGCTGCGATGCGGGCATCAACTTCTGGCATCCATTCAATCAACTCACCTTCCGCTTGTCGCTCATTTAGGCCGGCTGCCACTCGGTCCATTCCGCTTAAAGCTACATTACTTACATATTCACCACTCGCATTATTTAGGTAGTACTCGAAAAAATCTAGACCGCGCATAACCGCGTCACGATCAAGCCCTGCAAGTAGTTTAGAATAGTAATACATGGCGTAATAAGTCTGGTACTCTCCATTTTCACCATTGACATAATTTTCAAAGTAGTCCTGATACTTTGCATCACGGCTTTGCGCATAGATTGTACCCACAGCATCTAGCATGGTGTAATTTGTTGTATTCTGCTCTTTTTCAGCATACGGTAGCGCTTTATCCAAGTCAATATCTGCCATGGCCATCATGGCTTCCGCAGTAACTGCAATAGAAGGAGAAGACAACGCTTTGGTAAAAAAGTCTCGGTGTGCGTTCGCGTCGACAGCTACAAGAACCTTTAACGCCTCTGCCTGCACTGCATAGTTTGAATCACTTGTCGCCAGACCTTGAACTAAAGCAAGTACTTCAGAGGAAAAAAGATTGCTTGGATCGGCGTCAAACTCCACAGCATAGCCTACTGACTCATTCATTGACTCAAGCACATTGAGTCGATTCTTATGAAATGCATCCTTTAATCCGACTGCATAAAACATATTTAACGAGTCATCATCATATATGTTAAAGTAGAGCTTGTTGAAGGCCTTAAAACGAGCATAAGCCCAAGGAGCATTTGTCATTTGATTCATATACATTGGAATATGACTGGCATTATATCCCGTGTATTGGTCCCACTCGACTAACAATTCACCTCTTGGATCTATAAGAATATCATTGTGGCCATTTAGGAAAACCCAATCCATATAATCCTCCAAGAAAAATGTACTCATTTCATACTCACCAGATGCCTCTGAATAGATAGCATAAGGAATTGAAAGGTTGTATAACAATGTATCCTCCGCCGAGGCATATTGAGTGAATGTTAGATCGGTTACAGGCTCACCATAATCGTCATAGGTATGACTTATAGAATACTCCACAATAGGATGCCCTGATGCAAAAAACCATTGATTGAAAAAAGGCATAAAATCTCTACCTGTTACATCCTCAAAAGCCATACGTAACTCATGGATTTCAACGTCAGAATAAGCATTGTCAACTAAATACTTATTGAGGGCCGTATAGAAGGCCTCATCACCTACTTCTGCACGAAGCATGTGCAGGATGGCACCGCCTTTTTCATAGGAATGTCGATCGAACATATCGCCTGGCAAATCATGATCATAACGAATAAGATCAACCTGCTTACTTTGTGCCTCGTCAAAATAGGATAACCGATCATCTAACCGTTTAAAGTCGGCATCATCAGCACCGTATTTATGCTCTCTCCACATAACCTCGCCATAGGTAGCAAAGGATTCATTGAGTGGGATATTCGCCCAAGACTCGCAGGTTACTAAGTCCCCAAACCAATGATGAAAAAGCTCATGGGAGACAATATCCTCAAAGTCTCCATCCAGTTGTTCTCGGGCTGTTTGCTGAACAAAATCTCCAAAGATGACAGCTGATGTGTTTTCCATTGCTCCCGAGACAAAATCACGTACTGCAACCTGATGGTATTTGTCCCAAGGAAAGTCATAACGCAAAACATCGGAGAAAAAACTCAACATCTCAGGGGTATTCTTGAAAATTCCTCGAGCATTATCCTCATACTCATGTTCCACGAAGTAATGAACGTCAATATCCCGCCATGTATCTTTTACCACGGCATAATCACCAATACTCAGCATAAAGAGATAGGGCGCATGCGGCAAATCTTGCTTCCAATAATCTGTTCTTGTCCCATCACCATTTTCTTTACTATTGACTAGCAAGCCATTCGATAGCGTAACAAAACGATTGTCAACTGTTACAAAAACCTCTTGAGTACAGCGTTCATTGGGTTTATCAATTGTAGGAAACCAGACGGAATTTGATTCGGGCTCTCCTTGAGTCCAAATCTGTGTAGGTTTATTGGGATCTTCTCCCTGTGCATTAATAAAATAGAGCCCGCGATCATCCTCAATCGCATCAGAGGCCGTATTCATTTCCAATTCCGAAGGCTTTGCAGTATACTCCACGACTATCGTGATATTCTCCCCTCGAGAAACCTCCTCTTCTAATAGTATGGTTACCTGTTGACCGTCATAGTTAAAAAATGCCTCTTTATCGTTTACCATAATCCCATGAAGGTCCATTCCTTTCGCATCCAAGACAACTTCATTTTGACTGTAGAAATACGGGGTTAGGGTGAGTTCCGCCTCACCTAGAACGTATTCCATTTCCATATCAAAGCCAATGTCTAGCCGGGTATGAAGGAGATCCCAGTGCCGAGTGGCAGAGGACTGAAAGTTTTCCTTGACAGGAGGCATATAATCCTCCTCATCATCGTAATAAAAGTCATCGCTTTCTGTCGGATACAAAACTTCATATTCCCAGGAATAAACATCCTTTCCTGTTTTACACGAGGACAGAAAAACCAAAAGAATAGAAAACGATACGACGTGTACAAGGTTAAATCTCATTGTAAAAGTTATTTTCGCTAAACTACTAATGAATTCGTTGATTCCGACTATTCTAACGGAAATCAAGCGTTAAAGATTTTATTATGAAATGTATTATTGAACATAACGACATAACCATCGACTTGGGCAACGATACAGAGACTTCATGGGAATTAGTAAAACCCGGAGTCTATCGATGGATTCATCCGCAAACCAAAAAGCTAACACTTGCCCATGTCCTACACATTGATCAAAGTAAAAAAACAATAACCTTCTCCATTGACGGGAAGAACCTAGGTCTCAGATATCAAGATCAATGGGATGTGCTGCTTGAAAAAATGGGCTTTGACTCCGAGGAGTCGACACAAAATCAACCACTAATTGCCCCTATGCCAGGTCTCGTCCTCAGTGTGGAAGTGAAACCAGGTGACGTGGTGCAAAAAGGCCAAGCATTGGTCAAGCTTGAAGCCATGAAGATGGAGAACTTACTCAAAGCGCAGACCGACAATCAAATCGTTGCTAAAGTCCATGTGAGCCAAGGAGAAAATGTCGAGAAAAACAAGGTGTTGATTGAGTTTCAATCAAACTAGTGATTTCGGAACATCGATAGAAACCCATCAAAGAACGACTTGTCTGAGGCTTGACTTTCTACTGAAGCTCCCCCATCATCGTCCAGGTTTTGAATAATCTTTTTCGTTGAAGAAGATACAGATTTGGGGATGAAAACATTGACATAAATCAGTTGGTCGCCCTTGCCATAGCCATTGACTGATGGGAAACCTTTACCCTTTAAACGGAAAATCTTACCCGAAGGGGTTCCACTTGGTATTTTAATCTTCGCACGCCCCGTTAGCGTTGGCACTTCAATTGACGAGTTCCCATTAACCATATCAGGAAAGCTCACCAATAAGTTGTACAGTACGTTTTGTCCGTCACGCACAAAATCTTCGTGCGGAATTTCATCAATGACCACGATAAGATCACCGTTAATCCCACCATTTGGCCCTTCATTACCCTCACCCCTAACTGACAATTGCATGCCTTCTTCAACCCCTGCGGGCACATCAATGGTTACAATTTGCTCTTCTCTTTTTTGACCGTTAGCATCTGTACCTGCAGGTCGATTACTGACTACTTTCCCTGAACCATTGCAGTTTGGGCAGGTTTGTGTCGTTCGCATTTGACCTAAAATTGTATTGGTAACACGCATAACACTTCCCTGACCGTTACACGCCGAACAGGTTTCATAGGTAAGCCCTTTGGCATTGACCAAGCGCTGTATCTTGATTTTCTTTTCGACACCAGAGGCCATTTCTTCGAGTGTTAACTTGATTTTAACCCGAAGGCTTGACCCTTTCACTACACGCTGACGGCCTCCGCCTCCTCCACCAAAAAAGCTTCCAAATCCGCCGCCTCCACCGTCACCAAACAAATCGCCAAAACGAGAGAATATATCTTCGAAGTCCATTCCACCATGGCCTCCACCGGCACTCCCTTCAAACGCTCGATGACCGTATTGATCATATCGAGCTCGCTTTTGCTCATCACCAAGAACCTCATAAGCCTCAGCAGCCTCTTTAAACTTTTCTTCTGCCGACTCATCGCCTTGATTGCGATCAGGGTGATACTTTAATGCCGTCTTGCGATAAGCCTTCTTAATCTCGCCTTGACTTGCCCCTTTGTCCACTCCGAGTACCTCGTAAAAATCTCGCTTCGCCATATTACTTTCCTACTACAACTTTCGCATGACGGATAAGTTTACCATTCATGGTATATCCTTTCTCAACCACATCCACCACCTTACCTTTCATTTCAGGGTCAGCTGGAATTTCTGTAAGCGCCTCGTGCAATGCATCATCGAATGGCATTCCATAAGCCTCAATTGCCTCAACGCCCCGCTTTTTGAGTACGCCTGCTAACTTTTGATAGATAAGTTGCACACCTTCCGACTCCAGTTTTTCATCGGCATTCGCCTCACTTGTTTCCATCTGCATTGCCCGCTCAAAGTCATCAACCACTGGCAAGATATCAAGGATGACATCTTTTCCTGCCGTAGAAAACCATTCTTGCTTTTCACGCGCATGACGACGCTTGGCGTTATCAAAATCAGCAAACATCCGTAGATATTTCTCCTTTTGTTGAGCCAATTCAGCCTCTAACAAGGCAATGCGTTCTTCAGGGCTGGCCTCAGAAGCACCCTCATCAGCATCCTCTGTATCGTTTAGCGAAGAATCTTCCTGTGCTTCCTTCTCTGTAGAAGGCTCATGTTGATGCGCTTGTTCCTCGTGATTTATTTGATCTTTTTGATCTTTCTTTGTCGCCATACTAAAGTGTTGCGTCTAGTCTCTCAAATTCCTTGCTAAACTACAAATCACGCCATAATGGCAGACTACGCCTTTACCTTCGTTCGATATGAGCTCCTAATGCTTTCAGGCGATCATCAATAAATTGATAGCCTCGGTCAATTTGATGAATGTTGGATATACGGCTTGTGCCATCGGCAGAAAGTGCTGCAATCAGAAGGGCAACCCCTGCTCGAATATCAGGGCTACTCATCATAATACCTCGGAGGTTGCGTTCTCGATTCATACCTATTACCACTGCGCGATGAGGGTCGCAAAGAGTAATTTGGGCTCCCATATCCTTTAGCTTATCGACAAAGAAAAGCCTGCTTTCAAACATCTTCTGATGAATGAGTACACTTCCTTTGGCTTGTATGGCTGTAACCAAGACTATAGAGAGAAGATCCGGTGTAAAATTCGGCCATGGAGCATCATAAATCGTAGGGATAGAGCCATCGATCAATCGTTGAATTTCATAATGATCTTGTTCTGGTATTACGATATCATCTCCATCACGTTGTACGTTGATTCCAAGGCGTCTAAATGTATCGGGTATCTGACCAAGTTCGTTGTACGCGACATCTTTAATGGTAAGCGCACTTTGCGTCATCGCGGCCAAACCAATAAAACTGCCAATCTCAATCATATCGGGAAGCAGTCTATGCGCACAGCCTTTGAGTTCTTCCACCCCTTCAATGGTTAGTAGATTCGACCCGACACCTTGAATTTTAGCTCCCATCGAGATGAGCATTTTACAAAGCTGTTGTAAGTAAGGCTCACAAGCTGCATTGTATATAGTGGTTTTGCCCTTAGCCATAACAGCCGTCATAATGACATTGGCTGTCCCAGTGACCGAAGGCTCCGTCATAAACATATCAACGCCTTGGAGGTTATCAGCCTTGACTCGGTACATAATTTCTTTGGTATCGAATTCAAACGATGCTCCAAGTTGTTGAAAGCCTATAAAATGGGCATCTAACGGACGTTGACCAATTTTATCTCCACCGGGCTTAGGAATGAAAGCTTTTCCGAATCGAGAAAGTAAAGGTCCCATAATCATAATCGAACCACGTAACGATGCCGCGCGCTTTCTAAAATCATCACTACGCATGTAGTCGATATCGATATTTTTTGCACGGAAAGTATAGGTATTCGTTGATTGTTGTTCTACTTCTACCCCGATTGCTCTTAGCAAATCGATCAGAGCCAAAACATCTCGAATATGTGGAAGATTGCTGATTACCACCTCTTCAGAGGTAAGAAGCACCGCACATACTATCTGCAATGCTTCGTTCTTTGCCCCTTGAGGAATTATTGAACCTTTTAATTTATGCCCACCCTCAACGATAAATTCTGCCATAACGTGTTAGTTGTTGGCTAGCAAGTTAAGGTCTTTTTCTCAGCGATTATGGCGATTATTATTTCGTTTTCCACCACGTTTTCTGCGGTGTTTAGAAGCATATCCAGAAGATTCTACTTTTACGTCGACTTCTTCGAGTTTTACCTCGTCAGCCAAGGTTAGTTTACCCTCTGAAAGTCGATTCAAGTCATTTTTAATCACCTGGTCGCTCACGTGGCCTCGACTCCACTTTACACTGACAAGTTTCATGTAGTTGGCAATAATCAATTTACCCTCTTCCTTTTTCTCCCCTTCCTCCATGGCAGAAACCTTTTGGACAAGCTGTACAATGTGGCTTCCATAGTGTCTTTCCTTGGCATTTGTTGTGGGGTACACCACTTGATTTGACGAGGCTGTTTCCTCTGTTTCTTCCGAAGGAACACTGCCTTCTGGTGCAAATTCCACGAGACTGCCTTCTGCAATAATTCCAATGTGCTGCCAGAGTTTCGTCTTATAATCTTCCATTGAACGTACAGAAGGATTAAGCTGAGACATTACTTGAACAATGAGTTCAGCCCACTTCTTTTTTTCTTCATTGTCGGACAAATCCTTCGCATAGTTTGCCATATGTTGGACGTTACGTCCATACTCTCGAAGCCTTAAGGCTGTTTTATCAGTATTATATTCCATGAAAATCGTTCGTAAACAACGAAGCTAGCATGTAGCTCCTATTCTGCGACACAAGGTAACGAATTCCATTGAATTACGCGGTAAAGGGCTTTTGACGCTTATTCGAGAATTTTAAGTTTAGCAAACTTAAGAATGAGCTTCTTCTCTCCAACACGAGCAAAATGAACACGGGCTGCACGATCTCTTCCGTGTGCTTCAATCGATAACACTTCACCCTCTCCAAATCGTTGATGAAGCACGCGTTGTCCTTGCTGTAAGGTTGAAGTATCGTCAGGCACAAAGGAAGGGTCGGAATGTTGGACCGGAGCTTTGCGGCGAATCGTAGTCTTTCTAGGAACTTTATACGCGGATTTTGCAGGGTTTGGCTGAGATGATGGAGGAGGACTCCCTTGATTTCTTACCGCAAGAACATCCCGAGGCACTTCATTAATAAACCGACTTGGGTCACAAAACTGCAAATTGCCAAAACGATAACGAGTATTGGCAAAGGAAAGGGAGAGTAGTTTCTCTGCACGAGTTACTGCCACATAGAATAGTCGCCTCTCCTCTTCCAAATCTTCGCGATCATAAATAGACATTTGATTCGGAAAGAGCCCTTCTTCCAACCCAACGACAAATACTACAGGAAATTCAAGGCCTTTTGCTGAATGGATGGTCATAAGGTTTACAGCCGGTTCATCGGACTTCTCATTCTCATCACCCGTTAACAAGGCAATATTTTGGAGATACGCACCGAGACTTCTATCATTAGAAAAATCTTCTCCATCTCGAACCGTGTCTTCTTCAACAAATTCTTTAATCCCGTTGAGCAATTCTAAAATGTTTTCATAGCGACTAATACCCTCTATTGACTTATCTGCATTAAGCTCGGCTAAAATCTTTGTTGTCTTAGCTATATGAAAGGCTATATCATAAGCATTCTTCTTGTCGAGCATGGTTTGGAAACTCTGGATAAGGATTCCAAAGGCTTGAATCGACGCTCGAGACCGTCCCAAATCCTCAAATTCATCCGCTCTTGCTACGACATCCCACATTGTTGTATCCAGTGCATTGGCTTTAAGGTTGATACGCTCAATAGTAGTAAGTCCAATTCCTCGCTTAGGATAATTGATCACCCGTCGAAGCGCTTCCTCATCATTTGGATTGACTAGAAGGCGCAAATAGGCTAAAAGATCTTTGACTTCTTTGCGCTGGTAAAAGGAAAGGCCTCCATAGATACGGTAGGGAACATTCAGTCTTCTCAGCGATTCCTCAAATGATCGAGACTGTGCATTGGTCCGATACAGTATCGCAAACTTGTCTTTTTGAATTTGTTGCTGTAAGCTGAGCTCAACGATTCGATCAGCGACAATTTTTCCCTCTTCATTATCGCTTGCTGCCCGAAAAATCTCAATGGGATTACCCTCTGCATTGGATGTCCAAATTTCCTTTGGAATTTGATTTCTGTTTTCCTTGATGATGGCATTAGCCGCTTTAACTATGGCCTTCGTTGAGCGATAATTTTGTTCAAGCTTAATGGTTTGTAACTCAGGGAAGTCCCTCTCAAAATTTAAGATATTATCAATGGTTGCGCCGCGAAACGAGTAGATGCTTTGCGCGTCGTCCCCTACCACGGTTATATTATGATGAACGGCCGCTAATTTCTTTACTATGGCATATTGAGCAACATTAGTGTCTTGAAACTCATCGATAAGTAAGTGCTGAAAACGGTGCTGATAACGGTACAACGCATCAGGAAAGGCGTTTAAAATTTTATAAAAATTGACCAATAAGTCGTCAAAATCCATCGCACCTGATTGGTGGCACTTTTTGACATATTGCTCAAAAAGAAACCCTGTTTTGGGCCGACCCGAACTAAGGTCTTCGGATTGAATCTCTGGATCTTCCTGATAGATGTCATAGGTCAGCAAGGAATTCTTCGCTTGAGAGATCCGGCTAAACACTTGATTAGGCTTGTATTTTTTTTCGTCCAAACCATATTGCTTGACCAATCCTTTAATCACACTGCGGCTATCTGCTGTATCGTAGATGGTAAAATTGGAAGGATATCCAATACGTTGTCCTTCGACACGTAAAATGCGAGCAAACACCGAATGGAAAGTCCCCATGTAGAGATTTCGTGCCTCATCCCCACAAATTTGGGCAATTCGAGAACGCATTTCCCCTGCTGCTTTATTGGTAAATGTCAAGGATAAAATAGAAAATGGATCGACTCCTTGTTGAATTAAATGCGCTATACGATAGGTTAAGACCCGTGTTTTTCCCGATCCTGGACCGGCTACAATCAGTAGGGGGCCTTCTTGATGAGTTACTGCTTCACGTTGCGGGTCATTTAATGCATTTAAATAGCTGTCCACGGCTGCAAAGTACTTCCTAAAGCGGACCTCTTAAAATGATTCTATGACATAATTATTCACAGTGATAAACAAATGACTATATTGATGTCCTTCTTGAGCAACAAAGTATGTGTCTCAGTGTTAAATCCTAGACTTCCTTACAAGAATAAAGAGTGAATTCAGACCAGTTTATACGCATCGAAGGAGCGCGGGCTCATAACCTAAAGGATGTAAACTTAGATATTCCTAGAAATGAACTAGTCGTCATTACAGGGGTAAGTGGAAGTGGAAAGTCGTCGCTTGCCTTTCAGACCATTTATGCCGAAGGGCAACGCAGATATTTAGAAACGCTCTCAAGCTACGCCAAGCAGTTTATGGGAGGGATGGAACGACCTGAAGTGGACAGCATAACAGGGTTAAGTCCGGTAATCGCTATCGAGCAGAAGACGGTGAATAAAAATCCTCGATCAACAGTCGGGACAATTACAGAAATCTATGACTTCCTCAGGCTGTTGTATGCTCGGGCGGGTAAAGCGTATTCCTATCATACCGGCAAAGCTATGCAGCGCTTTACAAGAGATCAGATTATAGAGCATTGCCTAGAACATCTGGTTGGAGAAAAAGTAATTATGCTGGCCCCCCTGGTACAATCTAGAAAAGGGCACTACCGAGAGCTTTTCGAGGGCTTACATAAAAAAGGCTTTTTAAAAGTCCGCGTAGACGGTGTAATTGTAGAAATCACCGAAGGAATGCAACTCGATCGATACAAAGTTCACGATATTGAAGCTGTCATCGATCGAATCATTATCCAAGGAGGTGAGAAAGAAAATCGCGTACGAGAAGGAATAGATCAAGCCTTAAAGATGGGCGATGGACTCGTAATCTTTCACTTACTCTCAGAGAAAAGAGACTTAATCTTTTCACAGCACTACATGTGTATGGATACAGGCATCTCCTATGCCACACCATCTCCTAATACCTTCTCGTTTAACTCTCCATATGGGGCTTGCCCTTCCTGTCAAGGACTGGGCGTTGTGAAGCATGTTGACCTTAAAAAAGTCATTCCTAATCCTGCAAAAACCATTTTTGAAGGAGGTATCGTGCCTCTAGGAGCTCATAGAGATGTTACTCTGTTTCGACAGGTCAAGCGCATAGCCAAGCGCTATCACTTTAAAATCAATGAGCCCATAGCCGATATCCCTGAACAAGCGCTTAATGTATTGCTTTACGGCAATGAAGAGGGAGTAGTCAAGGAATCAACCGTCTACTCCAGCGGAGACAAATGGTATTCGCTTAAAGGTCATGGCATTGTCGGAATGCTAACACGATGCCTTCAAGTCACCTCCAGTGATGGTATTCGAAAGTGGGCTGAGGAGTTTATGGTGGAAGAGGTGTGCTCATCATGTGAAGGATTTCGTCTTCAAAAGGAATCCCTATGGTTTCGATTTGACAACCTACATATAGGTCATCTAGCTCAATTGAACCTACATGACCTTAAAACCACGGTCGAAAAGATGGCCTCCTCGATGGATGAACGGCAATTTCATATCGCCGAAGAGGTAGTCAAAGAAATTTTAGATCGAATCGGATTCATGCTTGACGTAGGCCTTGGGTATTTAACCCTTAATCGAGTGACTCGTTCTTTATCAGGAGGCGAAGCACAACGTATCCGTCTAGCCACTCAAATTGGTTCTGCTTTATCCGGAGTAACCTACATTTTGGATGAACCCTCCATTGGATTACATCAACGAGACAACGAGCGATTGATCAAATCCCTGCAACGGCTCGTAGAGGCTGATAATACTGTGATTGTTGTAGAGCATGATAAAGACATCATGCTCGCGTGCAATCACCTCGTTGATATTGGGCCTGGAGCGGGAGTATATGGTGGGGAAATAGTGGCCTCAGGAAAGCCTAAGCAGTTAAAATCCAAAAAGACGATTACCTCCGATTATCTCTATGGACGCAGTCAAATAGCAATTCCCAAAGAACGACGAGCTGTTGACTCGGATCGAATGATTCACATCAAAGGAGCGAGAGGAAACAACCTTAAAAACGTTGATTTATCCATTCCTTTAGGCGTGTTCACATGCGTTACTGGCGTATCAGGGAGCGGAAAGTCAACCCTTATCAATCAAACCCTTTTTCCCCTAACGCATAACTATGTGTATCGCGGTAAACGAAAAGTTATGCCTTACGATAGCATCGAAGGGCTAGACCAGATTGATAAGGTTATTGATATTGATCAAAGCCCCATTGGCAGAACGCCTCGCTCGAATCCTGCCACCTACATTAAGCTCTTTGATGAAATTCGAAGCTTGTTTGCCCAATTACCAGAATCAAAAATTCGTGGCTACAAACCCGGTCGATTTTCCTTTAATGTCAAAGGAGGACGGTGTGAAACCTGCAAAGGAGCAGGATTGCAAACCATTGAGATGAACTTTCTACCCGATGTCTATGTAGAATGTCCTACATGCAGAGGACAGCGATATAATCGTGAAACCCTTGATGTGCGCTATAAAGGGAAATCGATTAATGACGTACTCAATATGAATGTCGAAGAAGCCGTAGAGTTTTTCGAGGCCATACCAAACATATATCGCAAAGCAAAAACCCTCCTCGACGTTGGATTGGGTTACTTACGATTAGGCCAGCCTTCGACCACAATTAGTGGTGGAGAAGCTCAACGTGTGAAGCTTGCTGCCGAGCTTTCTAAAAGAGATACTGGACAGACGTTATATATTCTAGATGAGCCAACCACCGGACTTCATTTTAACGATATAAAAATCCTTCTTCACGTTCTTCAAAATCTTGTAAACAAGGGAAATTCTGTCGTCGTAATTGAGCACAATATGGATGTCATAAAGGTCGCAGATCACATCATTGATTTAGGCCCAGAGGGAGGAGAAGGCGGAGGTCAAATTCTGCTTGAAGGAAGTCCAGAATATGTCGCCTCTCAAACCAAAACTGGGCACACCGCTCGCTTTCTTTCTAAGGAGTTAGAACAGGCTACTTCAGGCAAGAAATAGCCAATAAATCCCATGTAAATCCAAGGCATTTCCGGGGAACTCTTACACCTTGCATTTTCGTATCATTACGAATATTTACAAATCATTGCAAGGAACATTCAGGATGCTTGGACAATGCAATTCATTGAATATACGATGGTGTGCTTGAAACGAACTGATTAGAAGTTTGACAGATTAAATCGCAGGGTAATTCCAGCCTGTGTCGTCGTGCTTGGGAAGGACGCAAAGGTCTTTGGAAGGGTCTTCTGGCGATTCAAGAAAATGCGAATATTGAGCTGCTTATTAATCACGTAATCAATCGATGGATTGGCGGCAATAATTCGTGATCCTGCCGTTGGTCGACTCTGTCCTTGATCAATCAAATGATTGACTGTGACCTGATCTCGAATGGAGATATCAAATCGGAGGTTTAGATCATTATGAAGGATGGTCCGCTTGCCCTTAAATTTGAGCCAATTGAGTGTTAAGCCTTTTACTTTATATCCTAATCCTACGGTAAATCCAGACGTCCTGTTTTCGATCATTTGATAGTCTGAAAAGTTCATTGTCAGTGTTCGCGACGATTTGTAATCTACCTTGGCAATAATCCCATTCTTAAAGGTCATATCCACCCCGATTAATGGATTTAACTGCTCATTAATGATCAGATTGGGTATAGTGTACAGGGTAAAGAAGTTTCCATTTAATGAATCTACGGTAGATCCCCCGTCAATCGCGCCATTCCCGCTATAATCAAAATTCGTTTGGAAGGAGTTTATGGTAACGGTAGACTGATAGCCGTGACTTATGCTAAAGTTCGAGAAGATATCCTTAGCCCAAGGGAAGCGACTGAGGCCATTGTACGTGATTTTCCAATTAGGTTTTGGTAAGGCACGCAATGGATTGAGTCCTATAGCACGGGCATCTTTACTTTGATATGCCGCCAAGAAAGCTGGGATAAGAACATCTTGCTGGACCGGTCCATAGCCCTCATTAAACGATGGATTCGCTCCGTTAACGGTATCACTTGGGTTGACGTATACCCCATTAGAATTAGGATTGCCTGCAGCTAATCGATCTGAGACTATCGCGCGATTATCCAAGAAGGCTGTAAAGGATTCATTGACCCAATTCTCATCAAACTGTTGGAACATGGTCTTCCATGAAACTGTGCTGACCGTGAAGCTTCCAATATCAGCTGGCACATAGTGGGCAAAGTCGTCTTCAAAGCCGGTTGTCGTCTTAAAGAGCTGGCTGTGGTTTTGAGAATAGGACCGATTCATCGTTAGATCAATCTGTAAATCTCTCCAGGGTTCAAGGGTCGCCCTAAAGTCTAACGACTGTAAGTAGTTCTGCGCAAACTTCTGATTTAAAAGGGTATCGGTAGAGATATTGCCTTGCTGCGCCATATTCTCTATCCACGCATCACGTTGCAAGGGATCAAAGCCATTACCCAACACAAATCCTGGTTGACCACCAAAGACGAAGTCATATCCTGGCGATTGGAGGTTTCTGTCATGGCCAAAGAAACTTGTAGACGGCATATATCCAGCGACTAACGTACTTCTGGTTTCTCTGTAAGTAGCGGATACTCTTCGTACCATTAGCAGCGGCTGTACACTAATGTTTTCGCCGAAGTTGGCCGGTTTGCGCTGTTTTCTGCGATCCTTTTTACGTTTTCTAATCTGTTCTTTAAAGGATTTAATCGATGCCTTAGCCTCGCCAATCTGTTGAACACGCTCCTCGTCTGTTAATGAGGTATCTGCTTTGATTTCTTTCAATGCTTCCTTTGCCTTTTCCAATCGTTCTTGGAGTCGCTCAATATCATTATCAATACGTTCTTTTGCTTTTTCTACAGCATCTCTCTTCTTATCGAGCTCTTCCCTATTACCCGCTGCAGGATCTCTACGCAAAAATTTCTTGAGGTAGGGAGACTTGTTATACAAGAGTAGCATATTTAAATCTCCATTGACGGATAAATCCTGAGAATTGTTCATCGTATTCCCCAAGGTGTTTTGAGCAAAATTTCCTGTTAAATCTCGAATTTGAGGAGCTGCAACCCAGTTAAATGTCGAGTTATAGCCTGTACGAAGATTCACAAAATCAAAAGCAGGGATTAGATTGATAGGAACCTTGTAGGTTATGCCAAGGCTTTGATTAAAGTTTGTGTTTCGGCCTCCTTGGCGAATCTCTGACCAAAGAGCACGACGTTCTTCATCGGTATCAATCCGTCCATCAGGTTCGTCTATTCGGGCATTATTGGTGGCCTGATAGTTAATCGACATCGACTCAAAGGGGTTATACTGAAAGACGTAATTCCTCGACCAAGTAAAGAATTTGTTAAAGGAAGATGGAACCACAAATTCATCCGATGGCAGCTGTAAAATGGCGAGCTCCCCGAACTTACGATCCATCGTTGTGGTAAAGCCTATTTGAGTAGGCAATGGATTAAAATTGAAATTCTTGATAAGATCTAGATACTTTGTCTTAGCCTTAATCACCTTAGCAAATGGCTTAATCGACTTTGGTTGCATAGCGTAATTATAGGCGAATGTTGCCCGGTGATTGACTTCCCTATCAAAGCGTGTAAAGGGATCGGTATCTTCAATTACACTGTATGCATAGGTTAATGCTATGTTTTCAGGACTAAAGACATAAAGTCTTTTTTGATTCTCTCCGGGAAGCTTGCGAACATTGGTGAAGTTAAACCCTTTTCGAGTGGTCGTGGTCTGAATTTGCCGGAGGTAGGTATTGGCAGAATCATTGCTTGTCGCACGAATAGCATCCACTTGGTCAGCAGAAAAGATATCAAACTGATACGGATCATATTCTGGGGTGCTAAAGCTTTGGCTGATATTGGCAAAGAAAGGAATTCGAATGTTTGATTTTACCGGAAGAAATCTGCCAAGTTCCAATGAGGTGGTGAAGTTGTATTGAAAATATTTATCCTGTAAACGTTGATCAACACGTTGTTCTACTTGCCCGAAACCAATACCATGCATATTGGCAGAAAAACTTGCTGTTCCTAAATCGGCTAGTTTGACATCAATAGAGCCAAGGGCGGCTCCTCCTCCACGCTCATCAAATCCTTTTAAACGAAATTCGTTAAACCACACCTCTCCGCACAAGGCCTCACCTGCATCCTCGGGTCTTGGATTGTTTACGTCGGATTTTGAGGGATTCCGTATACCTAACATGGCAATTTGCACCAGTCCAAGGTCAGGTGTTCCTTTGATGGTTACCACACGGCCCGAATCTGTTACATAGGTATAAGGTATGTCAAAGGGATAGTTTTCCTGGTTTCGAGCAATCTTGGCATTAACTAAATCCTGTAAAACGACCTCTATTCGGTTGGCATCTGGCCAGACAATACTCCGATCTCCTTCAACATCGTCATAACGACCCTCAGGAGTAAATTCCAAAGGAACCTCATACTCGTAGTAATTCTGTTTAAAATCACTACCTAATCGCAGGAAGGCCGTAAGGGCCCCACTTGGAGGATCAGCCACATCTTGAGCAAAACGATTGGCATGGACATCCACCACAAGGCGTTTGTAATTCCGCATATCCAAGTCAAGCGTTTTGAATACAGCCCTTGCATCCCCGTCCTTTAGCCCACAGACCGTAGCTGCAATAGCCTGCTCATTTTGAAGGACTAGATTGGTGCCGCTTCCTTGACCAATACCTTGCTCCCGCACAATACCCGGCGGAGTGACATAGTTCACAGGCTCTTTTCCGCCATTTTCTTCAATGTTAACAGAGGTAACATTAAAGGAAACCGCTTCTTCATCTATAGGAAGGTTTTCTGTGGGGTTGGACAACTCATACTGATAAGTAGCCCACTGATTTCTCACTAGCTCCATAGAAGCGAAACGGAGAATGACCGAATCATTCCAATTGGTAAGGAACATTCGCATAAATTGAATCGATCGGAAATCCGCGATGTTCCCGACGCGCTGATCAAATTCTCTGACAGGTACTCTAAACTGATACCACTGAGCTTCGGGCTGATTTACCCCATCAATTTCTCGAGCAGGACGAACTGTTGAGGTCACAATGTATGGGTGATTTTCAACGCTCATCCCCGGAAATAAAGGAACGCGATAGGCAAAGAAGCCTTCCGTCTCATTTAATGCATTGTCCCTGTTTAAATCCTCTTGATCAGGAATATTTGTTCCCGCGCGGGCATCCCCTGAGACAATGGGCGAATTGCCATCAGGACCGTTAAAATTCTTGTAGCGGCGCAAAATGCTGGACTCTCCTGAAAGATTCCAGAAATCCTGATAGTTATCCGAGGCTGGATCAGACTCAAATGTGGCAAATGCCTGCGGGTCGAGATTGATTTGCGCATCTCCCAAGGCATCCTGTCGGCGCAAACGTTCTTCATCATCGTTGAGCCCATCAAATCCTACATCCTGTCTTGATCTGAGATCAGCATTATTATCAAACGAGTTTACAATGGGTGGTGTCCTGGGCACTTTACCCCAATAGGTACTATCTACATCAAGGTCGTTATCACTGAGTCCATGCTCATAAAGCATACGAGAATCCTTTAGCACATCTTCGCTCAGATTTCCTAGGTTAAAGTAGAGATCTCCCCCATCTCGTGTATCATCATAGACAAAAGGATCCAAAAGCCAAAACTCAATGTATTCGACATTGGCCGCCTCAAAGTTTGTATTATCGATACCTCGCATAAGACCGCCCCACCTTGTTTCAGGGTCAAGCAAGCGACCATCGGGATTCACCCCACGAGAAAAAGGCACGGTAGGTCCCGTACTCGATTCAAAGTTGTACACCCCACGCTCCTCGGGATAAAAAGCTAAATCCAAGGTGGAAACTTGGGTGTTCACCTGACCTGTTAAGTCACAGGCAGGACAAATTTCTTCTCTAAAAATGGGACGAACAAAGTGGCTATGAATAACTTCTTTGTTATCAAACACTTCGCTTGGACTGACTCCATTATCAAAGAAGGAAGGGTCAATATTGTACCACGCCATTTTAGCACGATTGAAATTGGATCGTATATCATTATTCAAGGATCCTTCCGTGAACAGTTCTTGTCCATTGCTTCCTATATTTCCTGTGGGCACGGAACTATGCCGCCAAGCACTGGCTGGAAATTTCAATTCGTAGGATGAAGTTGTTCCCTCAAAGTCGTCAACATAGACAGTTGCCTCTTCTCCTTTCCCTACAAAACGATTATTGCCTGGCCGGATGTAGGCTGCTTCTCCCGCAAGATCAATCGTTGACATTTCACTTGTGCTGTAAATCGGCAGTTTATCAAGTGCTTTGGTCAACCATGGAGCATCGGTAGTATATCGGAAATCAATACCATAAATCGTATTGGAGATTGGGTCATCACCAATATTGACTTTCTGGGTAAACGGACGCTCCGTCATCTTCATGAGCGTACCTCCTATGAAGAGTTGATCGCTGACCCGATAATCCAACCTCGTGGCAAATAAATTGCGTTGCTGGAAGCCAAAGAGCGCATTGTTTTCAAAATCGATTTTTACTTGTTGGCCTGAGTTAAGAATAGCATCGTCAATAATGGTAACCGCCCCTAGATTATAGTCCACTGTATAGTGCGTTCCCTCAATAAGCTGCTGACCACCAAGAGAGACGGTTACTGAATTCTGGGGAATTTGGAAAGCGCCAAGCGATATTCGATTCCCTCCACTCCCCTGATATCGGCCTCGCATGGTAAAGCGGTTTTTTTCCGGAAACTGCTTAGCTATAAACAAGGTGGAGTCATACAACTCGTTATAGACATATTGATTAACTAAGTTATTGTCACCCACTTCATTCAAACGATTTTCAAGGGATTGTCCAAAGGGCTCAAGCACGGGAAAAGTAATGCGCCCATTCGAAGGATTAATGGTCAAACCCGGCTGAAAGTCAAAACGGCCATCAGGTTGGGGGTCTCCTTGATTATTTAGGTTATCCAATCCTACAACTTGAATAAGTTGTGTTTCGCTGAGCGAGCCTTCAGGAAGTGTTCTTCGCAATCCCCCCCCGGGATCGATGTAGAAGATGTCCAATCGGAAATCGTCTGGACTAATTTGAAAAGCACCCAAAGAATAGACATTTTTCATCATCAGATCCCAAGTAGGTAAACGGGGGCTTTGGGTAGTGCTTTTTAAAAGCTTTAGATAAAGGACCTTAGGAACAGATGAAGAGTCTGGTGGCACATTTCGACTTAACTCACCCACTTGATAAACCTGTCCGTTATAGTTGTATTTGTAGGCTACCGCAAGTACTTGGTTGGGCTGCAGCGTTGTATTGAGTGAGATGTAACCAAGGTTGGGTTCGAGCGTATATTCTGACGGATTGAGTTTACGCGCGTAGAATTTTTCATAGTCCGTTGAAGCATTTAGATCAAAAGCGCCACTTTGCAGCACATTAATAATCTGGTCATTTCGACGGTAATCTACATTTACGGTTAGTCTAGAGTAAAGGTCATTGGCTCCATTATCAGGCACCGTGTTGTTGCCAATCGCTTGAATGTCGGAAGAGTATGGGCTTATCTCTCCCATATCCATGAAGGCCACTACATCTCGAACATTTTGCGTTGCATTGTTCCGATTGGTAATCCATACTTCCAACTCCTCCACCGTTGCCTGAGATAAGATGTTAGGCATCTGGGACAAGGCTCTTTCATAATTGTTGCGGAAAAAGTCTGATAAAAAGAAGTGACGATCCGCCTCATATTGGTCAGCCCGTATTTCAAAATTTTGGACTTGCGCACCGTCTTCTACCACAATAGACTGTTTTTGGGAGCGCTGCTGAGAGACGACATTAGTCATCGTAAGTCGACCAAATTGTAGTTGAGCCTTCACGCCAAATAAACTTTGAGCACCGGTAATAAGCTGAGTAGGCGTCTCAAAACTTGTATTCCCAATTTCTAACTGACGTAGAATATTATCTTCTTTTCCATTGTATTGAAGATTGACTTGGTTGTCGAAGCTAAATCCTGTTTGGTTGTTGTAGCGCAAGCCCATCTGCAGGTAGTCTCCAATCTTTCCTGTGACATTCATATTGATATTCATGTCGAAGTCAGGTCCACCTTGTACCTGAGCTCGCTGAGGAAGGTTCGGATTATCAAATCGCTGGACATTCCCGCCAAGCGTTAATTCTAGATTTCCAGAAGGCCGTATGTCAATAGAGCCCAAGATTCGTTGTAAACGGTCGTTCTTTATGCTCTGAACTGGACCAGCTAAAAGGTCAGGATCCGCTCCTTCTATGATAAGTCGCGTGCGTTCCCGATTGCGTATGTACTCTTGGAAATCGACAATGTCTCTATACCTGCGGTATTCTTCCTGGGTCATTGTGATAGGAGGAGCGATCAACCGCCCATCAATGCGTTGTTCTATGGTGTAGGTGTCGGTGTTGGGGTCATAGACCACATTTTGCTCAACAATCGAGTCAAGCGATAAGCTCGGAGCATCTTCTTCAATAAGGTGATCTACATTGGTTTGACTGCTATCCTGCTGTTGAGCAAATGCCGTTAGTGAAAGCAACATAAAGGCAAGAAAACATCCTATGGAAAGTCGACCAATTCGCACTACTACATCCTTTTAAGCGCAAGTTTTATCAACTCCTCGACCGAACTAGAAGGGAGCTCCTGTATAATGGCATCAAGTGTGCGCATAATCGTATTGCGTTGAAAGCCTAAGGACAATAAGGCTTTTAACGCCTCATCTTTTGGATTATTACTTTCTAGATCAAAATGTTGACCGTCATTGACCTTGTCCTTTAATTCAAGGATTAATCGTTTAGCTGTTTTAGGACCTATTCCCTTTATTGCAGTAATAAATGCTTCATTGCCCTGATAGATTGCCTGCTGAATTGCATCAACAGGATGGGCACTGAGCATAGTTAATGCAAGATTATTTCCTATACCACTTATACTGGTCAGCATATCAAACATTGCACGTTCTTCGACTTTATCAAATCCATACAAAACAAAGGTGGATAGATTTTGGCCGTCGTTTTTTGCTAAAAACCTGGTGTAAAGAGAAACCTCCTTGCTTGTTTGTATCGCTTGAAAGGTTTGAAAGCTGATGTTTACATCAAACCCTACGCCCCCAACTTCTAGGATAACTTGCGTGGGGGCTACTCGATGGATTTGGCCTCGGATAAAGTCGAACATAATACCTTACGAAAATAGCAATTCAAATACCCTCTCCTAATCCCAAATGAAGAAGTGTAGGATTAAAATTCAGCATAGAGCATAAGTTGTGGTATAAAGGGGTCAAAACCACATGCCACTGTTAGAAAACTTTCCTAATTCACCCTGTTACATGGGTATTCATAAATGAAAATTCCATAAGCATACCCTCTATAAAATCGACAATACCAGTATTCACTTATCAATAAATCCTACATATTGACGTCAAACTGCTTATCAATTTCATACCTTAGAATTAACCTAACGCAATGAAAGGAATAATCTTAGCAGGAGGAAGTGGCACTCGATTGCACCCAATCACCTATGCCATTTCCAAGCAAATGATGCCTATCTATGATAAGCCGATGATTTACTATCCATTATCGGTACTTATGAAGGCAGGTATCCGGGAGATCCTGATCATTTCCACCCCTGAACACCTTCCAGTCTTTGAATCGCTTTTTGGAGATGGCCATCAATTAGGATGTGAATTCAGTTATAAAGTGCAAGAAGTTCCCAATGGGCTTGCCCAAGCTTTTGTTCTAGGAAAAGACTTTATTGGAGATGACTCGGTAGCCCTAATCTTAGGGGACAATATATTCTATGGGGCGGGCCTTGATGCCACGGTTCAACAGGCAGTTAATCCTGATGGAGGGGTAATCTTCGCCTATCATGTTGCTGACCCTGAGCGCTACGGAGTGGTTGAGTTTGATGAAAACAAACGAGCAATCTCTATCGAGGAAAAGCCTGTTCAACCCAAATCTAACTATGCGGTTCCAGGGCTTTATTTCTATGACAACCATGTCGTAGATATCGCACACTCAATAAAACCAAGTGCTCGTGGCGAATATGAGATAACCGACGTAAACAAGGTCTATCTTGACCAAAACAAGCTTAATGTGGCCATATTGGATCGCGGTACGGCTTGGTTAGATACCGGAACCTTCAACTCACTCATGCAAGCTTCCCAGTTTGTTCAAGTGCTCGAGGACCGGCAAGGACTTAAGGTAGGATGTATCGAAGAGGAGGCCTTCCGACAAGGATTCATAGATCATGATCAATTGGAGTCATTGGCTCAACCACTCATGAAAAGCGGTTATGGGCAATATCTTATGGACGTACTGAAACACCATTCATGAAAAAGATTTTGATTACAGGAGGAGCTGGATTTATCGGCAGTTGTTTAGCTGATAAACTCATGCAAAACCCAAAATACAAGGTAGTTATGGTTGACAACATGTTAACCGGCCACAAAGCTCGGCTACCTCAAGAAGAGAGTAATGAGGATAGTAATTGGCGTTTTATTCATGCTGATTGTAACAACTACACAGACATTTCGGCAGTAATGATGGCCTATCGATTCGACTACGTATTTCACTATGCTGCAGTCGTTGGAGTAAAGCGCACATTAGACCACCCAAAACTCGTACTTGACGACATTCAAGGAATACGAAACATTCTGGATATTGCGAAGTCGACGAATGTGAAGCGCGTATTTTTTGCTTCTTCCTCAGAGGTATATGGAGAGCCTCATGAACACCCTCAAAATGAACTTACCACACCCCTTAACTCCAGGTTACCCTATGCCGTGGTAAAAAATGTAGGCGAAGCATTTCTTCGATCGTACAAAAAGGAGTTTGACTTAGATTATACCATCTTTAGATTTTTTAATACTTATGGTCCCAAACAAAGCATTGACTTTGTGATGTCGAAGTTTATTCTTGCGGCCTTAAAGAATGAGGATCTGACCATTTACGGGGATGGTTTACAAACGAGAACTTTCTGTTACTTTCAGGACAATATTGATGCATGCGTTAATGCCTTTGAACAAAACAAGTACGTCAACGATACAGTCAATATTGGAAGTGATTATGAGCTGACCATTTTAGATTTAGCAAAGACAATAATCAAGGTCACCGGCTCTTCATCAAAAATCGTTCATCTTCCTGCGCTCAAAGAAGGGGATATGCTACGCAGAAAGCCAGATATTGGAAAAATGCGCCATCTTCTCAATCGAGAGTTAACATCTATTGAGTCTGGCATCGAAAAGATATTGGAAGAAGGACTCGCCTTGTATAATCCTAATACCCAAGAGTAACTTATATGGCTCGTATTCTTGTAACAGGAGGTTGTGGTTACATTGGCTCGCATACCATCGTTGACTTAGTAAAACATGGTTTTGATGTCGTTTCCATCGATAATCTCAGCAATTCTGATCAACGTGTCTTACACGGAATAGAAGCCATCACAGGGCAAAAGGTCACTAACTACAGGATTGATCTCACCGACGCGCAAGCCGTAAACAAAACGCTAGACGATATAGGTCCGATCGATGGCATTATTCATTTTGCGGCGTTTAAATCCGTTCCTGAATCCGTGGCAAAGCCGTTGCTTTATTACCACAACAACATCCAATCTACAGCCAACCTCCTCACTGAAGTACAGCTCCGAAACATAGGCACCTTTATCTTTTCATCCTCCTGTTCAGTATACGGGCAGATTACGACCTTGCCGGTCAATGAAAACACCCCCCTAGGTAAAGCAGAATGCCCCTATGCCTATACCAAGCAAATTGGAGAGCAAATGATTTCCGATGTAGCCTCATTATCCCCTAGCACCTGGGTATCCCTCCGATACTTCAATCCTGTGGGAGCCCATCAAAGTGGGATAATCGGCGAGGTGCCAAATGATAAGCCAAACAATCTTGTCCCAAGAATCACGGGAAAATCATCAGGTCGATACGATGATCTAACGATTTTTGGTGGCGATTACGATACGCGTGATGGAACATGTATTCGAGATTATATTCATGTCGAAGATATTGCCCATGCTCATACGTTAGCCCTGAAGTTATCGCGCGAGGAAACCACAGGAGTCCATGTTTTAAATCTTGGTAGTGGTGAGGGCGTAAGTGTTTTGGAAGCTATTCAAGCCTTTGAAAAGGCTTCTGGCAGAAAACTGGAGTATATCATGGGTCCACGACGAGAAGGCGATGTTATGGC
>Ga0163109_10000548_pt1 | contig 30175 bp, 26 predicted proteins | sample CRUFie1St13metaG_FD_108704 | JGI IMG/M metagenome (GOLD analysis project Ga0163109, IMG submission 108704) | Marine microbial communities from the Costa Rica Dome - CRUD Field 142mm St13 metaG | ecosystem: Environmental > Aquatic > Marine > Oceanic > Photic zone | place: Costa Rica: the Eastern...
AGTTCCTGATTTCCGATGTATTGTATCGGATTATCGGTACACATGTCAAGATATTAACAAATTGCCCAAGAATGAACGAAACAAATTAGTAGACACCGCACCAAAATGTAAAAATGATAATGAATGTACCCAGCTACTGGACAAGAATATACAGCCAAATGTAAATATATGTAAAAAAGGTTTAGATTGTTGTGGTGAAACCACAATTAAAGCTATACCTGATCTAAAAAGTAAAGTTTTAAATGCGGGATTAATGAGTTATGGTTATGGTGACAATAAAGATAGTAATGGTTGTTTTAAACAAAAGGGCGATTGTGATCTGAAATCACAAAAGGGTAAAAAAGAGTTTTGCGGACCGTCTTTAAAACCCTATTTTTTTAATGACGCATTTCTCAAAGAACCAAACACAGATAAAGGTATACATTATAACTGTCCGTTAAACAAACAACACGGAACAGGATATGCTGGACCTTTAAATTATGTATGTTGTGATTCACGATTAGAAGTGACAGAAGAGGATGCACCCATAGAAAAAAATGACCCTCTAAAACATTATATAACAAACTTACCAAAAAATAAACAATATTGTATAGGTCCTAATCGCGGAAGCCCTTTAGACGCCACTAATTTTAAAAGTAGTAAATATAGATTTAGAAATAATTATTATATCCCAGGAAATAAAGATTTTCCTGATAGTATAGCCGCATCAAAAGATGTTAAAACAGACAATCGAAGATGGTCGTATGTTGGTTTTGGAGTAGGTGGGGGTGGTGACCCTGGATCAGATATGTGTAAAGTAGACGCTACTAAAGGTAGTAAAAGATTAAATTACATTCTTCATAACATGAATTATGATAACTTTGGTGGTAAAAAAGCACCATGTCCTCCATAAGTATAAACAATATTTTCATATATTGGAACTTTTGATTTTTTGAAGAACATTAAAGGAATATTGATAACTTTGATAGAGTTCCAGCGTGTAGGTAAACAAAATTTTACTTTTTAGTCCTGACGGTAAATCTTTTTTAAGGATTTTCAAAATTACAAATCTGTGTGTCGGTAAAATTTTTTAGTAAGCAAGAACCTATTTTCAATTGAGAGTCACTATATTGAATAGATTTTGTATGCCATAAGAAAATATTTCTATCCAGATAATCCCAATTATTATAGAAAAACTTCCAAAAATATGTTTTTTCATTTTCAATATGTTTTCTGGAAATCCAACCCAAAGAAGGAATGGAACATAAGAAATGTTTCAAATCTTTCTTTTTACTTTTAGAATGTTTTGAGAGTAATGCCATAATTGGAACATTGGTATATCGTAAGGAGATATATATTTCATCAATAAAATCATTTACAAATTTTGTGCAAATAAACATACCATTAAAAGAAAGATATTGATTAATAAAAATACTAATAGAAAAACTTCTTTTCTTATTTTCCATCAAAAGTGAATAATTTTTATAAAAAAGGAAAATACGGTAAGGATGATTTTCTGGAGTAGAATGATATATTTTTTTAAGTTTTTGATAAATTTCAATATTAGAAGATTTTTTTTGAGATTCTTCGTAAAAAAGATTTAACAAAAGATTTCCCAAGTCAGAATGGTAAAAACAATAAAGAGCATAAAATTTTTTCTCTAATTCTTTTAATGAATACTTATTTACATACATTTTAATTGTATTTAAAACAATGGAAGGAATAACATAATTGTTGTATAAATCTTTTGGATATGTTGGTTTTGGTAAAAAACTATTTTGATCAAAATTTGCCAAAGATGCTTCCCATCTTGTTAAAATCCATTCTACCTCGTAAAAATCCCATCCAGGTAAGACGCAAATAAAATCATTTTCTTTCCATGATGTCTTATCTTCATCCATTGAAACAGGAATTATATCTGGAGTTTCTGTAATAGAATTAGAAGGAAGACATAATTTAAAAGTTGGTTTTATTTTTAATTTTGAATCATTCAACAAGTGATATAAATTTGAAATAATCAAAGATTTCACATAATCAAAACCCTTATTCTTAATAATTAAACAAATTGTAGAGATATCTTCTTTATCTAAAAAATCTATTATTTTCTTATAATCGTATTTTTCATAAGGTGTATGAATTAATACAACCTTATTACTTTCCACTGTTTTTATAAATATATCATTGTTATCAAAAGAAAGATATGACATTTTTGATGATTTTTTAAAATAATTTAAAAAATCACTTTTTACTTTTCGGACCTAACTGTAAAATTCTTTTAAACGATCTAATGCAAAAACAGGAGCAGCAAAATTTGTATTTTGAAATTGGTGGTGCATTAAATGATCTATTGGAGAAACTAAAAATTTAGGAAGTTTTACAGTTTGTAAAGTTGGAGAATGTATAAAAAGATTACATAAAGCAATTAATCCAACCGAAGAAAGAAAAGAAGTATCTGATGGATAAATAAATAAAGCACTAATTAATAATGGAGAAATATAGGCATACAGAAATTCATAAATAGTGACAGCAAAAGCAGAAGAAGGAATCACAATTCTATTATATTGATGATGAAACTTGTGAATCCAATATAATCCATTATGCATATGCCAATGTGCTGCATAATAACCTATATTTTGAAATAAAACCATGAGAAAAAACTCTTTCCAATAAAATGAAGAATCTTCATAATTTACGACAAAGGGGGTTAAACAACTATATAAAGTAGGTGTAATGACACACAAATTAATAAAAGACAAAATATATCCCTTCAAAAGTAATGTAAAATGAGAATGTTTCAAGATTCGAGTTTCAAGAGGTGAAACAAATAAATCCATAAAAACTGATAAAAAAAATACAAAATTTCCTAATAAAAGTCCTCTAAAAAATAAATTCATTCTTTATATATTATTATTTTAATTTTTTAAATTCATTTACACTTTTAGAAAAAATTTTCTAATGGTATATTATTTTTATACTTTTTAGTCCTGACGGTCCTGACGGTAAATCAATTAAATTTTGTTTGGAAACAAATTTAATTTATTTATTCTGAACGATGAACAATTGTTTCAATTTCTTTCACAATTCTTGATAGAGTCAAATCACTTAATTTTACTTTTTGTTTAAAATACTCATGAGAAAAATCAGGATTATTTTTGAATATATAGTATCGAACAATTCCAGAAGCAACTGATTGAGGACGACTCCGATTTAACAAAGAAGATTTGTTTTCAATAAAATTATATAAATCAAGAATTTCTGAAATTTGAACTTTGTTGGCATTAAATTGCTTCATAATTTCTGAAATTAAATGTTTTGTATCAATTTCATTTTTTCGTATATTAGAATTTAACGGAAGATTTAAATTTACAAATTTTAATCCTTTTAATGCAATTTTTTGATTTATTTCAAATACAGTAATCAACTGTTCGCAACTTGTTGGAATATTATTTGCTATATATGCATGATATACACACGCAAAAATAATACCCTTTCTTGTATTCCCGCGAAATATTTTCTGTTTTGTTACAACATCATAAATTTCATTGGCAGTATTTACAATTTTAGCATTTATACCATACTTTTCTAATTCCTTCTCTATACTTTTATCGGAAACTTTTCTAAAATTACAACGATTTGGATCATTACTATGTTTTGTATCTGCTATACCATAATAACGCCATTCCTTTTCATAACTAAAATCCTTTGTTAAAATAATTCCACAATCCTTACATACACGATTACATCCCTGAACTGCAACATTACGATGTAGGCAACTTTTTTCCTCTAAATTGTTCTCATTATTATTTGTATTCTTATTCCATAATTCACTCAATTTATCAAAATCACTTTGTAAAATAAAACTAGAAGTTCCTTGAGTGTCTTGCATCCCGATAGGGAAAGCAACCGACTCCTTGTCTTGCATCCCGATAGGGAAAGCAACCGACTCCTTTACGGAATCTTGCATCCCGATAGGGAAAGCAACCGACTCTTTTTTTTTAGAAGGATCTTGCATATCTTTTATATTAAGTTTATGTTTTTAAATAAATTTCAGTTTTTTAAATTATTTTAATTTACTACTTTCAAAAGACATTTTTCTAAAAATGAAAATTATTTTAAAAACAAATTGGATATAAATAAAAATGGAATGTTCAGTTTGTTTATCAAGCATAAAAATACCATTAATTTTAGAATGTTTTGAGTGTTTTAGACCGTATGAGTATAATTGTATGACAAAAAATAGGGTTTGCTTTTTTTGTTTTCTTACAATGAGAGAAAAAAAAACAAATTGTTTGATTTGTAGGTCAAAAGCGAAAGATTATAATAAATTTCGGATAGATTTGGAATATATATATAATGATATTAAAGAGAATGATTTTCAATGTAAATTCTGTGAAAAACAGTTTCAAACTCATAAAGATTTATATAAACATTGTTTCTTGGAAGACAAATGTATTTATAAATGTGAATGTGACAAGTTTATAGAGAAGAAGGAAGAATTGTTCCATAAGAGTGAATGTGAAAAATTTATATTATGTGATTTTTGTAAATGTTTTCATTCCAAAAAAAAATGTTCTAAAAATTCACAGAATGAGTATTTTTGTGAAGAAAATCCAGAACGATGCTTGCAATGTGGAGAGGAAGTGCGAAATAAAAATCATTGGACAGAGGAATGTGCATATCGTAAAATCCAATGTCCTTCTTGTAAAGAAATACATATTGCAGATAATATAATGGAACATTATATTGAACATTTGAAAAAAAGTAAAATGAAACAGGAAATGTTAAAAGAAATTTTAAAAAAAGAATATAACGAATTTCTTAAAAATGTGGAAGAATTACCAAATTTATATTACCAAGTATTTAAAGAAGAATATACTGAAAATACAAATTTTTAAGTTTTTTAATTTATAAAAATAATTTGTAAAATAAAAAAAAAATGGGAGTAGCGCAATCGAAAAATGTAGCATCTGCAGTTAGCAATGTTGCAAATTATGTTCAGAACTCAACCAGTGGTGTTACCAACACAACTTCTATAAATGTTTCTAAAGTAGATATTAGTAAATGTTTCATTCAACTTGAAAATGATTTTAATGTTAAAACAGCATCAAATATTGTTCAACAATCTAATCAGATTATATCAGCTTTACAAAATTCTACTGTAAAAAACGATATTCAACAGAAAATGTTACAAGAAGCAACAAGTAAAGTAGGAACATTAGGAGTAGGTTATGCATCTGCGACCAATCAGTCATCAATGTTATGTAATGTAACAAATAATATAATTCAGGCAATGAGTGGAAGTATTAATCAGTTTGCAAGCACATCGAACACATTTACTTGTGATGATAGTACTATTATTGCAAAAAATTTGAATATTAGTTTTAGTAATTCAGCTAACTTTTTATCTGAACAAACACTTAATAATACACAAATTACCGATATAACAAATCAAATAACACAGGAGTCGTCTCAAAAAGCATCCGCAACTGTCCAGGGTATGACAGGGTTAATAATAGCATTGGCTATACTTATTGGTGCAATTGGATATGCTATTTCCAAACCTCTTGCTTCTGGATCAAAAACCATTATTGTTCCATGTGTAGGAATAGCATTTATAATTATTCCTGTCTGGTTATATATGGTCCAAGCACCGCCATTTTTTAATGATAATACTTACCTTTCTGTTAATAATCCAAAATGGGGAGGTGGAAAATGTGGTTCCGAAAATATAATAAAAGTTCAAGAAAGATCTTTACCATTAACTGAACCACCAATGAAATATAATTTTCCAATCTTACCTGACGAGAACGAGCAGAAAGGGGATTTGTTGAGTATGTATATTTCGAAAAAAGGATTAGGAGCTAAAAAAGATAAATATGATACTTTAACAAATGGAGGATACAATTATGCTAATGCAAAAACCCTTCAATATGAAATAAAAGGAAAATTTTATTCTTCTTTGGACAAGGATAATAAATTATATGAACAAGTATTTAATGGTTTTAATGCACCGGAGCAATATCAATTACCACCACCTTTAATTGCAGTTTGTAACGGACAAACATATGCAGTAATTCCACCGGTTTTTGCTGATGGTTGTTCTGGAACACTTGTTCAGTTTAATGATGGGTTCGATGCAAATACTGGTCAGATACTAAAATCACTTCGTGATGATAATGATAGGACCGTATGTCCAAACTTTCCTGAAAAAACAAACTCCTTTAACCAATTATGTTGTAATACAAACAATTTTTATTTTGAAAAATGGACTTCAAGCACTACGGACAGCACCAAATATTCATGGACAGGAAATATCAATTCGAAAAACATACCTGCTGCAAATATAATATGTAATTTGAATATCAGTTCAATACGCGATTACTTTAATACTGGTTCTCCAGAGCTGATGAAACGTAAAGCACTTTATGCACGATACTTATTTTGTAGAGAATTAGAAATTCCTAACCTTGATGTATATGTTGATGATTGGGAGCCAGTACAATATAATGAAAGGGGTAGTAATATACCTAAAATTGGTATAGCTAGTGATTTAAAAGATAATTGTTATTATTTCACTGATTATGGAAATTGGGAGTATAAGAGTAGTATAAAAGGTGGGGGAACTATTAGAGGGCAATTTGGAATCTGTAATAATCAAAGTTATAAGGTTCAAAATTTTTGTAAAAAAATTTTAGGATATATTATAATTGCTATTATCCTCATTTTCTTTGCATATATTTTTTTGAGAAAACCTCCATTAAAAAAAAATGTTCAGGAAAAAAAAAAGAAAGATAATAAATAGAACTTTTTCTTTTGCTATCAAAAGAAAATATTTATTTTTTTTTATAAGAAACTTTAACATTAATCCAATACAGGTTATATAATAATACAAATATTACTCCATATAATCCTATTATTCCTATTAATAACATTGTCTTTTCTAACTTTTTTATTTTAACAAAATATACTATTGTTGTTAGCACCACTATTATATTTATCAAGAAAATAAGAATATCTAATACAGGTATCTTATTTTTTATAATTTCAGTATAATCTGTTTGTATGTATGGTTTACAAATTCCTGATTTACAGCTAAAGCTTGGATCATTACAATCTTCATTAAATTGACATTCACAATCTTGAACTTGATATTTACAACAAGAATTTGGTATTATTCTTTCTTTTAATAAGTTACTATAACATAAATTTTCTTTTTCTGAACATTTACTCTCACCAGCAAATACGAATCCAATAAATAAACTTACAATCAATCCAATTGTATTAAAAAAAGTTAAAAATATAATTTTATTTTTTCTATCTTGATATCTTTTATTTATAAAAAGAGAAATACATATTAGTGTAATAAAAATTCCAAAAAAATAATATAAATTAAAAAAAATTTTAGGAACTGCTTTACAGAAATTGTTATATTTATCTTTATTAAATTGTCCAAGATTTTGTATTGTATAAGGTCCAGCTGAATTATTTATCCAATTGTTTATATCAGAACAACTATTTTTACAAAATTCAGTTGTTATACCCATCTTGTTTAACTGATCTTGAGAACACGTATTTGTATAACACATTGATTCTTTATTTCCATATTTAGGACTAACATTAACAGGGGTGATATTAGTATTAATACATTTACAACTAGAAGATTCTGGAACAAATAGTTCTGCAAATTTATAAGGGTTAGAACATCTTGCAACAGAAGGAATAAATTTATAAGAGCAATATTTCATATAACAATTATAATAATCAGAATCACAGAAATCTTTTTCAAAATTTAGATAATATGGATATAAACCTGTATCTGTATGAATTTTTTGTGCTATATTTTTATTCATATCGTTTGGGATATTATAATTTATCTTACTATAAATATATAACATTGGACTCCATTTTTTGATATTCATAGTTGTAGAAATAGTTACTAAAAATACATTTGGAGTTTTAATTACATTATCTTGAAAATTTTTAAGGTCTGTTGTTTTAATATATCCATACAAAGAAGTTGTATTTGTATCGAACCCTGTAAAATCAAAATAGGAACAAGTCATTTTTCCAGAATCCCAAATCAAATCATCATATACAGCAGGAATAATATTTATCCTTTGATTCGTGTCTGTATTAACCAATATTACATTTTCATTAAACCCGTCATCTATTAAAATAGACATTAATGAAGAAATACTATTTAGTCGGTTTGGGTCTGTATTTAATTTATTATAAATATCGAATGAAAATGTTAATTTTATTTGAAAATTATTTTCGACTTGTTTAACTACAGGAAAAAACAGAAAATTTGTTTGATAAAAGTTCAAACTATTCAGTTCTTCTCCAAATTTTATATCTTTATTTATTCCCATACCACTTGTTATTAATGCAGGAAAGTATACATCCTGTAGCAAAGTCCCTCCTATATATGGATAACTGTTTAAATCATTTTTTTGAAAACGATTAAATAATTGATAATAAAACAATTTAACAATAGAAAGGACTTGAGACATAATATAAAGAGGGTATGTAAAAGTGATAGGAAGAACTTTTGGAACACGATTAGTTTGCCATGTAACAAGTGTTTCTCTCCATTGGTTGAGTGTCGAAAGATCAGAGTTTGTAGTTGGAGACGAATTTTGAAATACTTCAAATGTCATATATCCATAATTGGGATTTTCTGAAATAAAAGAACTGCTAATATTTGGTTCGCCAGATTGAGTGGGAACTGAAATACATTGTTTATTATACGCAGGGGATTTTTGACATTTATTTTTTAAATTTTTACTATAATTAAATATACATTTATTATCTTTACAACGGAAAGGAACGGAAGAACTATCATCATTGAATTTTAATAAATCACACCATGAAATAACATTTTGTGTAACACTATAACTTTTACAATAACATTCATCTCCTCCTACTTGGCATACTTTATGTGCTCCACCATCTGAACTTTCATATGTTGAAAATAAAAGCTGTTCATTAGAATTACATGATTGCGGCTTTAAACATTTGGGACCTTGTTCTTGATCACAGGGAATTGGACATGGAAGTTGAGTAGTACATATGGTTTGTCCAGTATTCGGAATGGTAACACACTTTGTAACCAGTTTGCTACCATAATTATTTTTTTGACTATTTCTTTTCGGATCTGCTTTAAATAATGTAGGAGAATACACATTAATTCTCCCAACAATATTATATGGATCAAAATAATAACATTTTGGATCATCTTGAAAACTTACTTCATTTAATTTATTTGGATCAATGTTTTTATAAAATTCAAATAAGTCGCAAGACATTTTAAAATTTTTTTATTAATAGTATAAATAAAAAAAATGGAAAATTTGTTGATAATAATCTTATCGGTTGTTTTTTCAATTGTGAGTGTTGTTGCAATTATTCTTGTTGTTATTTTAATGACAAAGCCCGTTAAAAAAGAGGAAATTCCATCTAATCCAAATCTTAAATATTGTAACTTAGATATTTTAAATATTGGTAATTATTCAATTGGTGTTGGAAAGGATAATGAACAATTAATTATTCAATCTGCCTTATCAAGCAATCCAAGAATAGTGTTCAACTTAATGAATAGAAATCGACCTCTAATGCAAGCAATTGGTGAAGAAAATCGATTTCTATATACATATTTAAATCAATATACAATTCAATCACATATAAAAACATCGTCTGAACTTAATAACGAATCAAATTCTTTATGTAAATTTCAAGATGTTACAAATCTAGACAACTTTAGGATTAATGACTTTACATGTAATCAAAGAAGCGTAGGAAGTTTAACTTTTGCAAATGGAATTAAACTAGAAACTGTAGATAATATATTGGTAATATATGGAAAATCTGGTAGGTTCGAGTTTAATAATAACAAAAGTATTTTTAAAATTACAAATACTCAACAAAATTCAGATAATAAAGATAATTATTTGTTCTTTGATGGAAAATCCTTATGTTCTGAACCAAAACAGACAAGTAATTCATGTATAGGAACACAAGCCACAGAAGATACAGAAGATGTCTCAATAAAGACAGAAGAAATGAGTAGTACAGATGTAGATGGAATTACATTTAGTAATGGATATATTATATATACTTTAAAAGATAATCTCATCATTAAAGGAAAAACAGCAACAGTTAATTTTAATTTAAATGGTGGTAGTGATTTGTTCACATTGAACGATACGCTTACACAAAATTATTTTTATTATAATTATAAAAATCAATTTGGTATTAAAAGTATAAACGATCCTAATCCGCCAAAATGTTATTCAAATGTTGGAGAAATAAAATTTAATGATGGAAGTGTTTATACTGGTAAAAATATGACTGGTGTGCAAAACATTACAGGTCTTCAATCTCTTGAATTTCAAAATAAAATGAAATTAAAAGGTGATGACACCAGTATAAGGGTAAATATAGAAGATGTTCCAAAAGAAAAGAAAAGAGACAAATCACCACCAGATTTAGCTACATTTAACATAGTCGGAGGAGATGGTTTTACGGCTTCAGCAAAAAACGGACACTATTTCTTTGTAAATCCTGATAAATATGGAAGTAAGAGTTTAACTTTTAAGGAAGATATAAACAAAAAAAATTAAAATATTTATTAAAATAATTTGTAAAATAAATATGAATTGTTTAAAATCTTGTTTAACGAGTCAAATTATCAATGATGATGATTTAAAAAGAACTGTTATTGAATTTTTAGAAATATTAGCACGACATAGTGATAATGATATAGACGATGTCGTTATCCAGTATGTAAAATCAAAATTTGTAAAAAAAGAAGAAGAAAAAGGAGAAAAAAAAGAAGAAGAAGAGGATAATTAATTACGATATACTTTATCACGAATTACATTATTTGGGTTAAAATGTGTATTTTCAATTTTTTTAATATCAGAATGGAAGTTGGAATATTCCATCTCGGGCAAAATTGCTTCACTATATATATATTTTAATCCAGAGAATGCATCAACTTTCATTGTTTTTACATCAACATAAAAATTTTGATATTTTTGGAAAATCTTGAGATATTCCTTTGGAAGAATATGGTGAGATTCTTTTGGTAAAATATTAAGTAATTGTTGAAAAGGTGTATAAGGTTTTCCTAATGTAAAAGAAATACTATTCATATCAAAATGTTGCTTTTGTAAAACAGTATAAACATCTGAAAACAGTGGAGCAACTCTATTTTTATAATACCAAGTCCAAGAAGGACAACTTGTATTATAATATTTTAATGTAAATACCAATGATTCCAAGTAATCTCTTACAACTTTTGATCGTAATTGATTATATTGCGAATAATTTTGAGGATCCACATTGAAAAAATATTGGTAATATTGTCCTTTCCATTCATGTTTTTGCAAGCTGTAATCAATTTTTTCAAAATCATTTTCGTAAATAGAATAGAGTGGATGGTTTGAATTAAACATATAACAATGTTCTAATGTGGTCATAATATTGTCATTTTTCATTAGTGGTTGTGTTTTTTCATGTTGAATGGTTGATTGTAGTTTTTTCATTTCAGAATCTTCCATATTTGACAAATTTTTGACAATATCAATAAAAAATGGTAAATTGATTCTCAATGTTTTTTTGTCAATAAGATATTCTCCATCCTTTTTAACATTCTTATAGATTCTAATCAAATTATTCAATCCTCCATTACGAATCTTCATGTAAGGCAAGCTTGGGACAAAATCATTTCCTACCATTGCCAGTAAAAAGTTATAATCAATAATAGTATTTATTTCATCTTTTTGCTTAAATTTGGTTTTAAATTCCGATTTGATATTGTCAATGCTGATATAAATTTTTGGTAAATAATACAAATTTGTTTTTGAATCGTAATGATAATTAAAATTTTTTGATTTTGCTAAAATATTAAAGGAATATACATCCATATATCGTAAAATGAAAATATTATTTTTTTGTGTCAAAAGTGACAATGACAATATATCATTATCAGGACTAAAAATGACAATTGAATCATCCGTATTTTGTAGTTTACGGATATGAGGCAATATTTTATGCTCCCCTTCACCCGGAGTTTCAACTCCATTTAAAATAACTTTCGGAACATTAAAAACCTTTTGCTTCATTGCAGATAAAATTTTGCGATTTAATCGCATCATAAATTCCGTTCCCGGACATATATTATTCGCTGGATTCCAAGTATCTTTAAATGTTTTTCGTTTCTTAACTTCTTCCTCAATCAAAGTTTCCTTATAATAATCCAATTGTAAAGACTTGAACCTCCTCGAACGTTGCTGAACCATTTTTGCCTTTGGTGCTGTTCCATCAACAGCAATATACATTGCCTTTTTTGGCTCAACTAAATCACAAAGTTTTTTCAATTCTAATATAATATTATGCAAAAGTCCTTCTTCGTTTGAAAATGTCGTATTCGCAAAAACCGTATAAATAATTGCATTAAAATCTAAAAAGAAGAAATCTATAGATTTCTTCTCATCACATGGTTGTTGTTGAACTACACTAATTATATTATTGTTTTCCTCTAAAAGTGTCCTAAAATAAGTTGGAATTCCCATCTTTATATATAAATATATTTAATTTTAAATTGATTTATCACAATTCTTCAGTTTTTATACAAATAGTATCTACTTTAATTTAAATTGAAAATTTCTATTTTTTTCAATTTTTAACTTTTTAAGTATTTTGTTTGGAAAATTTATTTAAATAAATAATTCTTTATTTAAAAATGAGTTCTAATAAATTACAAGTTGTAAAAATACCTAATCCTTATAATGATGGTGATAAAAAGGGGGAACCTCTTGCTCGTATGCCTCGTATGTATTTGGAATTACTTGAAAACAAAAATAAAGTGAAGCCGAATATGTTGAATAAAGAATACGAACCGAGTGAAACTTCTAATCAAGATAATGACGATTTAAGTTCATTTAGTGGAGAGGACAGTCCTAAAAAAATGGATAAAATAAGTGAAAGAGATGAAGAGGAAAGTGAAATTTCAGATTTTAGTTTTCAGAAAAAATCAGACAAATCGTTAAGCGATAGTGATGAAATCTCGAGTAATGGAAGTAGGAGTGAAAATGAAAATAATAATTTTGACAGAAGATCAGAATCATCATCAGGGAGTTTTAATTCCAAAAAAGAGGAAACAAAGGAAAAACTACGAAATTTATTAAAAACGCCACCAAAATTGTCCTCATTAGAAAAAGAAGGTGTATATCAAAATCAAAAAGTAATGCCAAATTTAAATAATATAGAACAATTAACAGAAGAAGATGAGGAAAATTTAAAACGAGAATTATTGTTTAAATTTGAATTGTTGAAGAAAAGTTATAAAAATGTTGATATTCCAGAATTTACTATTCATAGTGATTTTAAGAAGATGAATGATACATATGAAAATTTATTACGACATGTTTCATTGGACTCGAGTGTGGAATCATACAAGAATATTTTAGTAGGAGGATTTATGATATTCGAATTTGTATTTGGTGTATGGTTAAAATTTGACATGTCAGGTTTTACACAACAGCAGATTCTTAATATGCATCAGTATGAGAAATTATTAATTGAATTGGGAGAAAAATCATATGTTCCGGAAGGAAAACAGTGGCCTGTTGAGGTTCGTTTATTAGGACTCATTACTATGAATGCTGTTATATTTATTGTGTCAAGAATGATATTAAAACGAACTGGGTCAAATTTAATGGGAATGATGAATAGTATGAAAGCACCTATTTCAACACCATCGAGTGATACACCAAAAAAGAAAATGAGAGGTCCAAATATTAATTTTGATTTATAGGATTTTTACTTTATTTAGATATTTACAAAATATCTAATGGCTAACTTGTTTATATTTTGTCAATTTTTTTAAAAGTTGCAGCTTCAGGTAATACAAGTTTTTTATTTTTTGAAGGACAATCGTGAAAACGATGTTTAATACAATATTGGATTCCACATTCACATTTTTCTAAAATTTCAAATTTTTTCTTTTTTACACATTTATAACACTTATCTATGGTTAATTTCTCTAATTTTTCTTGTTTTGGATATAAAACTGTATTCTGCACACCAGAATGAACAGAGTCATTTCTTAAACAATCTTTTAAATTACAGTATAATTCGGTTTTACTATCCATTTTTCTATATTAAAATAAAATAAAAAATTTTTCATTTTTTCTAAAATAAAAAATATGAATTTAAAAATATTAGCTGATACATCTGTTGTATATAATGGCGATGAACTTCTTTATCAATATATTAGTTCTGTAAAATTAATAAATGCAGAACAGGGGTTTACTGACAATACAAAAATTGAAATTACATTAATTACCAGTAGAAAACAGAATGAATTGACAGACGGTTCTATATATAATGAAATAGTAGATTGGTTGACACAAAAACAAAAACCAAAAGAACCATTAAATAATTTTGTTGCTATAAATACAATGGACTATACACTTCCAGAAATAGAACATCCACTTGATAATCCTTACCAAATGATAGTAAAAAATAATGAGTTACATCTTACATATAAACAGATAGATCCGCCGCGAAAATTAATAGAAACTCCATTACCACAAACAGGATTAACATTACATTATGGAGATTTAACTTTTTTTGCTGATATTCAACCTAATCAAGTAACAATAACTCCACCAAAAGGAATGTCTTGTAAAGATTTAACAGGACAAAATAATTGTTCCTTTTCTAATTCTAATAAACCAAAAAAATTAAACATTTTAAAACCATCACCAGGTCCATCACCAGGTCCATCACCAGGTCCATCACCAGGTCCATCACCAGGTCCATCGCCAGGTCCATCGCCAGGTCCATCGCCAGGTCCATCGCCAGGTCCATCGCCAGGTCCATCGCCAGGTCCATCGCAAATAAATGTAGATCCATATATTTATTCAATTAATGACTTAGATACACAAATCGATTTTGGAGAGTATCCAAAAGAAGGAAAATATTTTTATATTATAGATTTTGACGGAAAATCTGTTGATATATTAGTTGCAACAAAGGACCAATTACAAAATAGTTTACCTATTTTACAAAAGATTGATGTATATAAGAAAATGATTGAAGCAGGTCAGAAACACAATAGTCCAACTATAATTGAACAAAATACGCAATTATTACAGGATTATATTAGTGAAGAGTCTTTGTTTCCTGTATCTGTTCCAGTTAAACCTGATAAAAAAGGAAATATATCTCTTGCAAAAAACCCAAAAGGATTTGTAGATCATGATAAATCAGATGATATTTTTGGATATACAAATGGAAATTTAATTGTTACTGATCCTAATTTTAAACAAATACAATTGAAGAAATCTGGAAGTGATTTTATTATTAGTAGTCAACCTCCATCACCAGATTCAGATAAGAAAAAAGATACATCATCAGGAATGTCAAAAAATGAATTGTATGCAATTATATTTGGTTCAATTGGAGGTGTATTAGTAATTGGATTAATTTTATATTTTGACTTACGAAGTAGAAAAAAATCAAAGAAAAAAAGAAATTAATTAACCATTAAAAGGAAATCTAACATTGTAGATATTATATTTTAAAGATTCTGAAACCAATTCTAAATTACAATATTCCATCATTTTTTTTTTAAAATTTTCCATATATTGTTCACTATTCTTATATTTATTTTTATGGGTATGGTGAGTAGTTTTCCAAGTAGGATGTTCTAAACTATCAGTAGTAAATGAACGTCCAGTAAATAAATCAAAAATAAAATAATTACTTGTTTTTTTACTTTTGTAAATTTCAAATCGTGAATGTAATACTTTATCAAATTTTTCCTTGTATGTATTATCAAACTCATATATATATTCAATCAATTCTTCTGGTAAATGATACATATTTTATTAATAAAAACTGATTTTTTATAATAATTTATAAAAAATTAAAAATGTCAATTGAAATTCAAGCAGATAGTTTGACTAAGGAAAATATAAAGAAAATGGATAAAGCTTTATTCATTTCTCCTGAAAGCACTAAAAAAAAATTTTCTCGTGGTTCATTTTATTCTGCACCTCCAAAAATTCCGTTTGTTCATAAAAATGAAAATCAGCTTTATGTTCCTTTTTCTTGGGGATTGTCTTATTTTGGAAAAAATTTTCAACCAAAGGAAAATGATTGTTGTTCTATTCCTTTACAATTTCTTGGACAGTTAAGACCAGAACAGGAAACTTTACAAACTGAAGCATTACAACAACTTAACGAAAATGGTTCAACACTAGTTGCAATTTATCCTGGGTTTGGAAAAACAATTACTTCCTTATCTATCATGTCACACTTGAAAACAAGAACTTTAATTATCGTAAATAAGTTAGTGTTAGTAGAACAATGGCGAGATGCTATAAAAAATTATTTAGGAGTAGATGTTTTTTTTATAAAAGGAAAAAATTGTAAAATTAAACAAAATGGGATATACATTGTAAATGCAATTAATTTACCAAAACATGATATAAATTTTTTAAAAGATTTACGAATTGGTTGTGTAATTATTGATGAATGTCATTTAATTCTTACCAAAGTGTTTTCACAAGCATTATTTCAAATCTGCCCACGATATTTGATTGGATTAAGTGCTACACCATATCGTCCTGATGGATTCAATGCACTTTTTGATTTATACTTTGGAATAAATAAAATTCATAAATCATTATATTGTCCGCATACTGTTCAATGCATTCATTCTAAAATAAAAGTAGAACATAAAATTGCCAAAAATGGAAATATTGATTGGAATTCGGTTATTGAAGAACAATCAACCAATAAAGAAAGAAATGATTTGATAGTAGATAATATCATGAAAAATCCTACAAGAAATATACTGGTTCTATGTAAAAGAATCAAGCAAATGTTATTTTTACAAGAACTTTTAAAAGAAAAAGGTATTGATTCTGCTATTTTTAAGGAAAGTGATGTTATTTTTGATAAAGAGTCAAGAATTTTAATTAGTTCTTTTCAAAAAGTTGGAACAGGATTTTCTCATGATAAATTAGACATGTTAATTTTAGGAGTAGACACGGAAGAATATTTTTTACAATATTTAGGTCGTGTGTTTCGTCGTAAAGATAGTTCGCCAATTATTTTAGATATAGTAGATGAACATCCAGTTCTTTGGAAACATTTCCGAACAAGATCAAAAGTTTATCGAGAAAGTGGAGGTCAAATTTCAGTCAAGAAATAATTATAATATGGCATTAGGATGACTTTTTTTAAAGATATGTAAATAATATTCTTGAAGTAATTTCCAAAAAATCATCAATGCAAAGAAAATTGGTAAATATTTTTTAGAAATGGAAAATTGTTTCATTCCTGTAAAAATCAATGAAGATTCTAAAAAAAAATTAGGAAAATATAATAAATATTGTCTTTGTTGAAAAATAATATATAATAAAGTTCCAATAAGACGATAAAAATACATTACTGTCAAAATGGAATTATATTTTTTACATAAGAACATACTACTCCATAAATATGTTAATAAAAATGTATAACCAATCGTATCACATACTTTGTCTGATATTTGATACACTTCAGTGTTAGGGTCTATCCATTCTTTAAAGAAAAGTTTTGAAAATCCACAATCAAATGTATCAGAAATAATAAGCAAAATAATTTTATAAAATAATGGAATTGTCAAGACAAAAAATATACAAAATGAAAATAATATTCTCAATGATTCGGAAAAGAAAAATTTTTGTTCAATAGTAAAATGTTTCATTTTATTTCATTTTCATACTTTTTAAATAAATGAATTTAAAAAGGAAATTTTTTTTGATAAAAAATGTTTCAATTATACAAGAAAAAATATATTACAACCGAAAATGAATTAGAAAAATATTCTGTAGAAGGGATGGAAAATTTAGTTTTTTATAAAAATATTGGATATTTTGAAAGATTGGTTAGCATTTTTAAAAAACTATCCTATCTTGATAATTTATATATTTATAATCCTACTCATGGTGGTTCATTTGGTTTAGAATTATTAAAAGATTTTCAAAATCTATTTTTTATTAATACGTATTCTATTCAAGAAGAAAATATTAAAAAAAATTTAAAAGAAGATTCTCAAAAAGTTCATTTTCAGACAAGTGAAACAACATTTTTAGAAAAAAGTGTTGCTTATATTGAAAATCTATGTGATAATGATGAAATTGATTGTGAAATCTTGATAACGAAAACAGATATTTGTTTGAATAATTATACAAAATATTTTTGGAAAGAAAATACATTAAATATTTATGTATTAAATTCACATGTTCTTCATTTTGAAGAAATTTTTAAATTTTACATGAAAAAGGACAATATTTTGGAATATGACAATCTCTTACATTTGTCGATGATTGTAAAGGATGCTGGTCCACAATTTCGTGATTTTTTAATTCATAATTTACCTTATATAGACAGATGGACAATTTTAGACACCGGAAGTTCTGATGACACAATTAAATATATAAATGAAATTTTAGTTGGAAACAAAGAAGGAAATTTGTATGAGGAGCCATTTGTAAATTTTGAAGTAAGTCGTAATAGAGCTTTAGAATTGACTGGAACTGAATGTAAATTTGTAATTACTTTAGATGATACATACTATTTAAATGGTCCATTGAGACATTATCTAAATATTTTACGACAAGATGTTGTTGCTGATAGTTTTTCAATTTATATTGACGATAACACAACAGAATATTGTTCTAATAGAATTATACACAGTTCCACTGAATTACGATATAAGGGATATATACATGAAGTTATTAATCATCATAATAACAAAAATATAATGTTAAATAAATCATATGGTTTTATTGATGACAAAAGTTTTAATTATATGAAAGAGAGAAGTAAAAATAGAAGAAAATTGGATTTGAAATTATTATACGAAGAATTAGAAAAAGATCCGTTCAATGAAAGAACCTTTTACTATTTAGGTGCAACATATTTTTTATTAAAGGATTATGAGAATGCCTATACATATTACTTGAAACGATTAAATAATATTTATAGTGGCTATATTCAAGAACGATATGCTGCTGCAATGAAATTGGGAAACTTGTGTTTTTTCCATTTACCAAATCATAAATCCGAGGCAATTGGTTTCTATCAAAAAGCAGGACAAATACTTCCAAATCGTTTTGAACCAGATTTTTATAAAGGATATTTTTATTATCAACATAATTTTAAAAGAAAAGCATATGAAAATTTCAAGATAGCTGCTAGTAAGGAACTTGATATATATAATTCGCAATATGATTGTGAATTACACTTATATATGAATGAATTACCAATTTTACTATCAACATTATGCTTTGAGTTTAAAGATTATAAACTTGGAAAAGTCATTTGTGATTTTTATTTAAATTCCAAAAAGGAAGATGAACCAAATTATTTTACAATGTCAAAATGGAGGAACATATATACAAATTTGGTTAATTATGAAAACATAGCAAATGAGAAAATCATGACATATGAGAAAAGTTTATTAGTTATTATATCTTTTGAAGATTTTTTATCAAAAGAATTATTTGAATCATTGTCGGATGAATTTGAAATTGTATATTTTGGCAATACAGAATTATCCAAAACAAATCCTTTAGATACATTACTTCCTTTTCTAAAAAACAGTTATATTCATACTGTATTATTAAATGATGCTAATGAACTATTACCAGTTTTATATAAGTCCAATGCTGAAAATATTCATTTAATATTGAAACAAACACAATTAAATAGTAATATATTGATAAATGATTTTAAATTAAAATCTGTTATAATTAATGAGGAAAAGGTGAATAATTTTTTTTCAATGTTTAATATTTTTTCGGATAAATTGCATTCTTATGAGGATGATATTGAGAAAATTGTAAATTTTGATTCAAAAGTAATAACAGGTTTGAAGAAATTTTTATTAGGTTATCAACTGGAATATAAGAATTTTAAATGTTGGAAAAATGATTTTGAAATTGGTTCGTGGATGATACAAAAAGTTCAACCTTACAATGTATTGATGATCGGTGAAAATACAGGAACAAATTCCTTTCATTTGTTTCAAAATTTTCATACTATAAAAAATATAACCGTTTTGGAAAACTGGAAAAATGACGATAAAAATTGTCGTTATTCCTTTGATAAATTGTTAGACAAATACAAACCAAAAATGGATATTATCCATAATTCAAATATTATCAATGAATTATTTAAATTTCACATAAAACAAAAAGAATTTGACTATATACATATCGTTAATGATAAAAATAATTTCTTATTGAATGTATTACCATTATTACTAACTGAAAATGGAACTATTCTTGTAGATAAGGATAATATTAATTTTGATAATTATAAATCTACCCCATTTCAAAAAGTTCATGAAACAGAAAACTTCCATTTATTACAATTCTCATCCTGATCGGAGAAACAACCCGGTCACAAGACAGTTTATCAAATTTTAAAATAAAATCTCCTTGAGATTGTATTTAGATTTTATTTTTCCATCTATATTCTCCATATTTTTGATGAATTCTTTCATAATCTACTAAAAATTTTTCCGATGATATATTTTCTTTCATTATAGTATCTAAAGAAGTCATTATTTCAGTAAGAAGTTTAAATTCTTCCAAAGAACAGTCCTTTTCTAACAAATCTTGAGCTATTTTAACGTAACTATAAAAATCTTCCATTTTATTTATAATAATAAATTCTTTATATTAATATAAAGAATAAATTTTTAATGATAAAATGTTATCTGTGGATATATTAAAAGAGTTAAGTGAAACCGATAAAGATACGGATTTAAAAATATTAAATTATATGGGTCAAGAAAAGGATAAATATTCAAAATTTAGAGGAATAATTGTAGATACCGAATCCAAAATGGTATGTCCGTCATTTGGACATTTAGAGGAGAAAAAATTGGATAATGTAGAAGATATTGAGCATTGGAGATTTTTTCCTTCGTATGAGGGAACATTAGTTCGTTTATATTATCATAAGGGTTCTTGGCGATTAAGCACTCATAAGAAATTATCAGCATTTAAGAGCCGTTGGGCTTCACGACATAGTTTTGGTGATATATTTATAAAAAATATAAGAGATATTTATAATATTAATTTACCAGAGGATAAGGTTTTTGAATGGTTGACGAATCAGTTAGATAAGGAAACAATTTATTTCTTTTTATTAAGATGCAACTCACAAAATAGAATTATTTGTAATGTTGAAATAGATAAAAAGGAAAGATGTATATTGATGGCAATCTATAAATCAAATATTTTTACATTAAATACAGAAAATTTGGTGTTGGATATTGATATTTTAAATGAATTTTCAAAAATGAAAGAGATTAGGACAGATTTGAGAAAAAAACTGGATAGTATAAATCCATTTGAATATCAAGGTCTTATAGGATTTTCAAATAAAGAAATTAAGGTTATTAAAATATTATCCGACAGATATAAAGAGTGGATGGAGGTTCGTGGAAATAATCCAAATTTGCGTTTTCGGTATTTGGAACTCCGGACACAGCCAGATAAATTAGAAAAATTATATTATTTATATCCTATATATTCTCAAATGTTTGATGATATTGATGAAATACTTAATAAAATATCACGTGACATTTGTAAAAAATATATATATCGTTATATCAAAAAACGTTATATAACAGTTCCAAATGAAGAATATAATGTAATGAAACAATGTCATAGATGGTATCTTGAGGACAAGGAAAATAATAAGATATTTAGTAAAAAGGTTTTATATTTTATTGATAATCTTCCGACTGCCATCAAAATCAAATTAATCAATAATTATTACAAGACGCAAAATTGTTTTCAAAAATTATTTTTGAGTAACGTTGAAATGTAAAAAATTTAGTTTCTCTACAGAGAAACTAAATGAAAAAAATAAATTTTTTTTAAATTGATATGTCTTAATTTGTTAAATAGAAATTATTAAAACGTTTTATTCTTTCTCGTTGAATAGTATAATACTGTATATATAAATTTTTTATATTTTCTTTCATTTCATCAACTTCTTGCTGAAGCGTATTTTCATGATTAATGTAATGAGTCTCTAATTCAGATTGTTTTACAGATTCATTACAATAAAAACATACAACAATTTTTAACGGACAATGAATTGAATGTTCCATCAAATTTGGAAAATAATTGTAACAATATAAACATTTATATTGAAGATGAACATTATTTTGATGTTGTTCGTAACTTGTTTTTTCAATAAACTCGGAACACAATATACAATAATTATAATGTGGACATGTCATTAAATGATTATTAGTTTCACTTTTTTTTGGAACTATTGTTCCACAATGACATTGATAAATAAAATCAGGACACTCATTATTTAAATGTTGCAACAATTTTATGGAAGTATTAGTATAATTATTACAGAATTGACAATTATATTCATTATCATCCATTTTTAATTGTAAAAAGTCAATTTTAAAAGAATTGTGAAAATTTAGTGTAAAAAGATTACAAAGTTCGGAACAAATTAAACATTTTTTAAATAAATCTCTTTCATAATTATTTCTATTTAATTGTAAAAAATTTATTGCACAATACAAACAAATTCGATGAAAACTATTACAATGAATTTCATTATGCTTATAACAACTGAAACCAGTTAATTCCGTTGGAATAATAACTTCTTCTCTACAGATATAACATATCATTTATTTAAAGAAAAAAAAGATTTTATAAAAATGTCCAAAGTAGCATTAATTACTGGAATTACTGGTCAAGATGGAAGTTATTTAAGTGAATTATTATTAGAAAAAAGTTATAAGGTTTATGGAATGATTAGAAGACATTCTGTTTTTGGAACTGAAAGAATAGAACATATACGGGAATCTTTACATTTAAGATATGGTGATATTACAGATCAGAACAGTATTTATAATATTATGAATGAAATATATTCCAATAATCCTGATTTTGAGGTTTTGGAGATATACAATTTAGCAGCGCAGAGTCATGTAAAGGTTAGTTTTGAAATTCCAGAATATACATCGGAGGTGGATGCCATAGGAACTTTACGCATTCTAAATTGTATCATACAAAGTCCATTCAAAGATAAGATAAAATTTTATCAGGCGTCTACTAGTGAATTGTATGGAAAAGTTTTAGAAACACCACAAACAGAAACGACACCTTTTAATCCACAGAGTCCTTATGCAGTTGCAAAATTATATAGTTATTGGATTGTCAATCATTATAAAGATGCCTACAATATATTTGCTTGTAATGGAATCTTATTTAATCATACATCCGAAAGGAGAGGTAAAACATTTGTGTGTAAAAAAATTGTAGATGCTGTGAAAAATATTATTAATGAAACACAAGACGAATTAGTATTAGGAAATCTAAATGCCAAAAGAGATATTGGATATGCCCCTGATTTTGTATATGGTATGTGGTTAATGCTTCAGCAAGAAAAATGTGATAACTATGTTCTAGCAACTGGTAAAACATATTCTATTCGTGAAATTGTAGAAATAACCTTTCAAGTTTTTGGAAAAAAAGTTATATGGTTATGGAGAAATGAAAAAGAAGTCGGAATGGTTGATGGTAAAACAGTAGTTCGCGTTGATGAAAAATACTTTAGACCAGCAGAAGTAGATTTATTGTTAGGTGATTTTACTAAAGCAAAAAATGAACTAAATTGGGAATCAAAACACAATTTATACGAAATTATAACAAAAATGGTAAAAAATTAAAATTTTTAAAACAAAATTTTATTGTGTTTTTATAAAATGAGAGAATTTCAAATTATATCAGTAGCACAACATCAGAGAGCGATACCTAGGTATAACAAAGTTACAGTCAAATCAAATACACCTGCAGGTGCAGCCAAAAAGGCATTTCAAAAATCCTGTAAGAAAAAAGATAACGATAGAGCATGTTCTGGTGTTATTTCAGTTCGTGAAAAGAACACAGACAAAGAATTCAAATATAAAGTTCAACGAAAGCGAGTAGATAAAAAAGTGAAACATAACGGAAAAGAAATTATTCACAAATTTCAAACAATTACTCACGCGTTGAAATAAATAAATTAAATTTTTCCCCAGAAAAATATTAATTGATTTATCGTCAGGACCGTTAGGACTAAATAGTAAAATTGACTCCGGTAGAGACAATTTACTATTTACTAAAAAGTAAAATTAACTCCGGAGGAGATAATTTACTGCTACTCCCAAAAGCACTTTTTCCAAAAGACATTTTTTTCTAAAAAATGTAAAGAAATTTATCAAATTATATCAATATTGATATAATTTCCTCTTTAATTTTGCGAACATCTCTGAAAATGACCATGATTCGACCGAAATCGTAATGTTTTTCTTATTTCTCCCTTGTATTCATAAATAATATCAATATTTAAAAATTTATGTATGATTTTAATTTTTAATAATTTAGTTAGTAAAAGTAAAAATGAATCACATGTCGATGTCAAATGTCCTTTGTGAATAGTGGATATATCATAATCTTTAATCGTTTCAAAATGTTCTTTAATTTCTTGTTTGGATAATGTTTGATTCTGCCAAAGAATTGAATCATCCAACAATGTATTTACTTCTTGTAATTTTAATATAAATTCTTTTTCTATTGGTTTTTTGTCAAGTCCGAGTATTTTCCAGTCATTATCATCCAAACTATTTATAATACCTTTCCAAAAACAAGTCATATTCTCTATTTTATAAGGTAAAATTAAATTTTTCACACAATTCTGCAATTTGTATAGATGATGTAGATAAAATTTTATTCCAATTCAAATCAGAAACTTTTCTCTCTTCTTTTTGAAAATCATTCAATTCTTTATACCATCCAACTTGTGTAAGATAAATTTCCCAATTTACTTTTTTGTCTTTAGAATGCAAGAATTTTATTTCAGTTGGTAAATCGGTTGGAATCATATTTGAATTTAAATGTCTTCCAACAATAATTTTTTTTATATCCCAAGTTTGTATTAATTTTTTTAATTCAATCCAGAAATTTGAATTAAATTCATCTAGTTGAATGTGAAGAGAAATTTTTGTAGGACTTGTAAATTCATAAAGATGAATACTTTCAATTTTACCATTATAACATCGTCCATCTAAAAAGAATAAATTGGAAATATTTAAGCATTTTTTTTCTTGATTATGAAAAGTTCTGTTTTTTGATAGAAAACAATTCAAATTATAAAGTTGAATATCTGTGATTATTTTTGACATTGCTTCTTGGTAATTTTCAATGTCAACATAATAATGTTGCCATTTACTTTGAAGAACATTGACCAAATGGATACGAAATTTTGTTTTATAGAGACACAATCCATACATAATAGCTTGGAGTAAAGCATTTTCATTCCAATCTCTACCTTTTGATGCTTTAATCTCATATATATCCACAAAATCATTTTCATTCAAGACAACTGCATCAATTATTCCATTTAAAAATTGTCCACTGACACTGTGTTGAGATTTTAAATGGGATGCATCAATATTTTCAAAGTAAATATTGTGTTTCATTTTTATCCAATAACTCAAGATTTGTTGTTCTAAACTTTTTGTTACATTACAAAAGATTTTGTTTCGGTATGCTAAATGTAATTTAGAATACAGAATTGCTCCTTGAACTTTTTGAGAATCGGAACAATTTTGAAATGGATGAGCTTTTACAAAAGCAGAATATTCCAAAAAAATTTTTTTGATTTGGAAAAAGTAATTTTCAAAAATTTCATGACCAATATCATTGACACTTTTTATATCAAATGACCAATGTTTATGCCAAGAACAGAGCAACAATGTTTCAAAAATAAGTCCTGTCAGGGTTGCATCTTCCTCGGTTCGTAAACAGAGGGAACTTGGTGAATTATTTGTTTCTTTGTATTTTTTTGTGCTTTCAATGAGAAATTGTTTTGTAGAAAAGGATAGAATTTGTAATCGCAAAACTTCTGTAATACTGTGTTCTTTGGAAAGCATGGTTGTTTTTTTTTTAGAATCTTCCTCTGTCAAGAATGATTTTTTCTCGTTTGCATCACATTTTCCTGACAAACTCGGTTTTGGACTTTGATTGTAATATTTCAAAATAGGACTATACCTATCTATATAAGAAGGAAGACAGAATTGTATTGTTTCTTTACAACGACTTAATCCCACTGTGACAAGATTCATCAACATATCACTACTGAAACTCGCAAATGCCAATTCTAGAGGAAATGTCAAAACACAAAAGACATTTTTCCGTTCTAAACCCTTGGAACTATTAACTGTGCTGACAAAAACGCAATCATCTTTCATTAATTTATGAGAATTATTAACCGGAATTTTTTTCTCCATCAAAAATCGTCGCACTCGTGAAACATCACCTAATTTTCCCCGAACAGTAATTGCAGAACTAAAAACCAAAATCATTGTATCTTTGTATCCATAAGTTTCAACAAAATTCTCAATATTCTCAAAGATTTCCTTATATCCTTTAAACATACTCCATTCAACACCTTTCGCTTCTTTATCAGAAGAAGATTTCCATTGAGAAATGGTTTCTTGAAATTCTGGATAATAGGAATGAAGTGCATTTTGTATTTCTCCCAAAATTTGTTGAGGAACTCGTGGTGTTTCTGTCATTTTATAAACATTTAAAGTTTCTGGTTTGGAAACCAGATTCCATAACAAGCTTTCTCTTGGTTCTTTTTGAATAGATTGAAAAATATCACCAACAATAATTTTTTTCGCATTTGGGAACCGTTTTGATAAAATCGTATTGACATTCTTTTCCAAATCTTGCGCCTCATCAATAAAAATATACTTGATACGTTCATCTTCAGGAATTCTCAAAATATTTTGATACAAAAACTTTCTTTTTTCCAAAAAATTTGGATGCTTCAATTCTGCATATGACATATCTTTACAAATTTCATAAACAATGGAATCAAATGTTCTAGGAACAACTTTTCCAAGCGGTTTTACTTTTTTCTTTATTTCATTTTTTATAGCAACATTAAACGCACAAATCATCACTTCATCAATCTTACATTTTCCCTGCAAAATCAAATCAAAAATCATTGCAATCAACATTGTTGTCTTACCTCCGCCAAAAACCGCCTGAATGACAAAATTACTCCAATCATTCTTTTGAAAATCTGTCAAAATTTTTCCTTGCTCCGGTCTCCACGGAAAATCATACATCCATCCAATCACCTGTTTCCATTCCTTATGTCGCCTCTTCGTAATCCTAAAATTCTCCATTGCAAAATTTTTATTTTCCTCCAATAAAAATTGCGGCTTATTCATCTTATTTCTTATTTTGTTAAACAAAAATACAGTAAATCTATATCCTATTTATGATCCAAAAAATCCTTACAATAAATCTATACTCATCTAATTTAAATTTAAAAATTTTTACTTTTTTCAATTTTTATATTTAAACAAGTTGAAAGGTGAAAAGACCGACATTGATGGCAGTGGAATCTTTAATTTTTTGATTTTCTTCGGGGAAATTGTAGAGATTTACCCAGAATGGACCACCTTTATTTAAGAGAGTATAATCAATATATCTGGCATCAACATATTCTAAATCGTGAATTTTAAAAAGATTTTCAATTTCTGTCCTACATTGACTTAAAGTTTTTGTTTCTAAAGCGATTTTTGCATATTCTATGATAGATTGGACTAATTCTTTATTATTATCAAAAAATCCACAAATGTCTGAATCATCGTCAGAAATTTCAATATCATAAATAACATTGGTGTTGGAGAAAATACTACCAGATATAGATGAGTTTTCAAGAGAAGAGTCGTCTATTAACAATGGTTCTTTATAACAATATTTCATAAAAAAATTACGTATAGAAGACAACATTTTTATTAAATATTGAGAAATTTTATTAATTTCATTTTTTTAAAATTTTTCTAAATTTTAAATTTAGTTTTTTAAATAGTTATTGAGAGTCAAAATATTTTCAATAAATTTTGACATATATATGGGATGGAATTCGTTATAACGGTAGAGGTATTCGCTATAGAAAATATTAGAATTTTCTTGTTGATCAAGATTCTGTATAATATTTTTAATTCTTTCATAAGATTTTAAATCTTGGAAAACTTCTTCAATAAAATAACTGATAATACTAATATTTTTGGGATGTTTTTTGCAATAAAAAAAGGTGATATCGCAAAATTTTTTTAAATTTGGTTTTTTCAGACACTGTTTATACTTCGGAAATAATGATGACTCATAAAATAAAATATGAGACAAGTATTTTATCTGTTTATCACTTAATTGTAAAATACTATTAATGTGATTGTAAGGATTTATAATTGAAAAGAATTCTTCAATAAAATTTATATATTCCTTAAAATCAACTTCTGAACTTTTATTGTGAAATAGAAAAGGAACATTTCTTATACAATCTTCCAAAGTGCTTATTGGAAATTGAAAATTTTTAAAAATATATGTCTTCCATTCTTGTAATACTTTATCATCAATTTTTTCTCGTGTAAATAAATTGATTCTTTGTAAATATAATTCTAAAAAGAAGTTTTTATGAAAAAAGGTAAAATTACTATTTTTATCTAATGGTGGATGTAAATATTCATATATTTGTAATTTTCCATTTTCAATAAATTCAGGATTCAAGTATGTTACACAATTTTCATCAGTAATACAAGATGATATAGGAATTTCTGTTTGAAATTCTTGTAAATTTGATTTATTTTCAATAATATAATTAACTCTTTTTACAATTTCTTGGTTTGTTATAGTAATCGGTAATTTGAATTTTTCTTGAATAAATGTTTTGAAAAACGAATGCTTCTCTAAAATTTCATCAATATCTTCAATTTTTAATGATGTATACGGATGACTTAATTTTTGATACTGTCCGCCTAGACATAAGAATAGTAGTATTAAATTATCATACTTTTCTTTTGACAATAATTTATAATTCACTTGTTTTTTTTTAAACAGTGGAGAAGTAATAAACTGACATGATTTGAATGGTTTATTTTGTAATAAGTACAAAATATCCAAGACAAAATAATTTTTATTATTTATATATATTTTTAGGTTACAATTCATACCTAACCTTATTAACTTTACAAAAAGATTATAATGTTCATCCGTTTGATATATTGGATGATAATACAAGAGAAATAAATACAAGTGGAAAAAATTTATTCCAAGACCAGATCTCATATTCGGATTTGCACCTTCCTTTATCAATTCATAAATAAAATCAATATGCTTCACAATATTCCAATAAAGAATAGCTTGTAATGGTGTCAACTTTGCAATATGAGTATATCGTCCATTAATTTTTTTTTGTTTATCAATTTCATTACGACAATCGACTTTCATCCTTCTCAAATCTTCGGAGGGATGTTTAGAAACTTTTTTACTCCATAATTCCATAATTAACACAATCTTATTAAAAAGAAAATTTTTTTTTTTTTTTAGAAATTTTTAATAATTTATAAAAATTTTTTTTTATTTTTTATTTTTTATTTTTTATTTTTTATTTTTTATTTTTTATTTTTTTTGAAACAATTTTTTGTATACATTTTGTTGCATAGCTTGTTGAGACGACAGTTTCTGGTCACTGTGAACAGTTACACTTGAAGGAAGAGATTGTCTTAATTTTTGTTTTAATTTTTTTTTGGTTTCAGAAACACCAGTCACTTGTTTAATGTGAAAAGTACTTCCTTTTAAACTTCCACGTAAAAGTCCTTTGTTACGACCTTTATGAGTTGCAATAATAGTTGCAAAAGTAGAATCTTTTTTTTGAAATTTCTTAATAGGAATTCCATCACTAGAAAGTGTATACGTATATCTTACTTTATTTTCTGACATTTTTATTTAAAGAAATATTTTTTAAAATTTTTATTTACAAAATATTATTTTTAATATTTCACCATAAGCACCAAAATATTATTTTTAATATTTCACCATAAGCACCAAAATATTATTTTTAATATTTCACCATAAGCACCAAAATATTATTTTTAATATTTCACCGCAAGGACCGGAATATTATTCTTAATATTTCACCGCAAGGACCGGAATATTATTCTTAATATTTCACCGCAAGGACCGGAATATTATTCTTAATATTTCACCGCAAGGACCGGAATATTATTCTTAATATTTCA
>Ga0163109_10000549_pt1 | contig 30151 bp, 29 predicted proteins | sample CRUFie1St13metaG_FD_108704 | JGI IMG/M metagenome (GOLD analysis project Ga0163109, IMG submission 108704) | Marine microbial communities from the Costa Rica Dome - CRUD Field 142mm St13 metaG | ecosystem: Environmental > Aquatic > Marine > Oceanic > Photic zone | place: Costa Rica: the Eastern...
CATACATATTTGAAATAATTTATCACCAGGTGATACTATATAATCCTCATCTGAAAGATTATCTACTTTTGCCATTAGTTCTCCAGTATAATCATAATCAATTAATCCTAGACTATTCGCTAACCTTAATGGTGATTTACTTATACTACTCCTTGGAAGTAACCAATATCCATGTGGTAATACTTCTCTTGTCATATCAGGTTGACAGGCAATTCCAAATTTAATTTTAAAACCTAAACTTTTTTTAGGAATAATTATATCTACTGGACATATTAAATCCATTCCTGATGAAAATAGTGTACCTTTAGGAGCATCTGTAGTATAATAAGATTTTAATAAATCTTTTTCTTCAGCTAAAATTTTTATTTTTAGTGCCATTTATTAAATAAGATTTCTTATTTAATAATTAAATTTCAATTTTTATTTATTTTATGGTAGAGTGCCTGTTGTAGCCGCAGTTGTAGCGGTACTTAATTTTCCTGGTGGATTATTTGGGTTATTGGCTGCGTTTACAGCTTTTGTTACAATATCTGATAATGTTAAAACAGTACTTAATGCTTTGACTGATAATTTTCTTTTTAATGCTGTAAGCTGATCTTTTGCTTGATTTAAATCATTTAAATCTATTCCTCTATCATCAAACTTGACAGGATTTCCGTTTGTGTCATTAACAACTACATCTTCACCAGCTTCTTTTGATCCAATAATAACATCAAGTAATTCATGTGTTTTACATAATTCTGCTTCACTATTTTGTAATTTAGCTAATAAATTTTTCACTTTTGCTTCACTACTTGAAGTTAATTTCAATCCTTTCTGCTGCATAAGTGCTAATTGTCTATTTACTTCTTGAACTAAATAATTAGAATCAGCGCAATATTTTCTTACAGAAGGTGCGCTTGATAAAATAAATGCACCACCACCAGTTTGGCCAACATTACCTTCTCTACCATTCATAACCATCAAAGGATTTAATGAAATAGGTTGGTAAGCTGCTAATGCCATTGCTCCAGGTAAACCTGAAACAATGTCTGTTGGTAAATGTGTTGCATAAGCACCAACACCTCCTTGAGCAAGGAATGTGTAGTCATTATTAGTACTTGTTGGACCTTTATCTTCTACAGATAGATTGCCTTGTGCATTTTTAGTAACTACAGTATTATCAACAACATAATGCATCATACATGCAAGATAATACATAACTGCATAGTCACCAATGTTTTCTTGATCACCAGGTTGAGGGGCACCATGAAGAAATGTCGTATTATTACCTGCTAAAATCACTTGTCCGGCCTGTTGATAATTTACTCTTAATTTATTGTTTGGTCCTAATTCAAGTTGTGTTGCTGCTAAGTACGCATCAGCAGTTCCACCTGCTTGAGCAGCATTACGTGTAGCAACAGTGGTGTACATTTTTTTGGCGTTGGCGGCAGCTTGTTGTTCGTTTTTTATTGCGGTATAAACATCTGATGGTTTATAATCTGAAATTCCTTGTAACATTAAATCCATATTGGCAGGAAGTCCTTTAACACCGGGACTAGCAGCAATTATTGCTTGGATGTTAGCTCCTAATTCCGCTGTCCCAAAAGTATCAGATTTACCACTCCATTTAATATGACATCTACCATCTGTAGGGCTATTACCACCAAGTGAATATTGTTTTGCTTGGGCATCTGGTGGCACTGCTGGGGCAGCTCCTGCACCACCTAATTGTTGAACATTAATCTTACTGAGTAAACTTTGTAATGTACTCATCTAATATATATAATACTATAATATATTTTTTTCTGTGATTTTAGTATTAATATCTAAATGAAATATATATGGAATTAAACAAAAATATAATATTTATAATATTTATATTAATTATTTTAATGAGTTTTTACACAAAAAATGAATCAATGAAAGTAAATAAGAGTAAAAAAGTAATTTTTTATAATTTTAATACAGGATGGTGCTATTATTCAAAAATATTACAACCTGAATGGAATAAGCTTCAAAAACATTATAGTAATAATAAAAAAATAAAAATAATTGATATAAAATGTGAAAAGAAAGAAAATAAAGAAATATGTAAAAAATTTAATGTAAAGAAGTACCCAACATTAATAAAAGTAAAGAATGGTGAAGTAATAAATTATAATGGTGAAAGAAAATTAAAAAATTTTATAAAGTTTATTGAAAAGTAATTTTATTTAAAATGTTTTTAGGAATTTTTTTAATAAAAGACTGTGAATCAAATAAATATATAAAATAAGATAAAATAATTGTAGCATGATGTGTGTATCCAATAACAGAAACTAAATTAAAGATCATATTTTGCAAAGGTACAAAATTTAATGCAGTTTTATAGTAGAAAAATTGAATATAAGTATTAATAGCTATCATTAAAACTGATACACCATTATTAGCAATAAGAATTTGTCTTAATTTAAAATTATTTCTAATAATACCTGAAATAAAGACATAATATGCTTTAGATGTTAAAAAAATATCAGCAGCATCAGGTCTTTCGCTAGGTATACTATCAAAATTACCATATACAAGTCTAACAAATTCATAAATATTCGCAGTAATTTCTAATTTGTATTTATCAAATATTTTAGGATCAAAATCAGACAAGATAAGTTTATAATCATTTTCAGAAATATTTTCTAAAGAGTTAATAAGTATTTTAAATAATTTATTTGGATTTTTATTTTTATTTTTTTTACTATTTAGATATGTGATAGTAATATATAAAAGATAAGTAGCAATAATTTCATAAGGATGATTATTAAGGATTTTAGTAATATTAATTGCTTGTGATAAACAATTTTTTTTATTATAATTTTCAATAATAAAGAACAATGTTCTTATAATAGCGCAACCATTTACAATATTAAGAGTAAAATTATGATTATTATTAGTGATAGATTTAAATAGATTATCACCACTTTTAAGAGTATGTTGATTATTATTTTTAGAAAAATTATTGATAAATGATTTCAAAAGTTTAATATCAATAGATTTATGTTTTGACAAAAAAAGAAACATTTGTAAAGCATATGATTTAGTATATTTACAAGAATTAGTTTCATAAATATCAATAGCACCATCTTTAATAAAATTGCTTGTGAGAATATTACTAAACATAGGATAATCGAAGAATTCATATTTTCCTAATAATAATCGTTGATTATACTGTTTGTTAAGATGTATAGATAAAATAAAATCGAAGTAATATGCAATAGTAAAAAGATTTGTGTATTTCATAATATAAATAATTAAGAAAAAAGTTTAGTAAAATAATTTTTATTAATAAAATTATCAGGATTTTTACCATGATTAATAAATTGTATTATTTTATCTTTACTAAGGTCAAAATCGACCATTGGTAAATTTTTTTTTTTTAAGACAATAATATTATCTGGATAAGTTTTCATAATATTTTTAGTAATATTTGTAGAAGGCATACTTATTGCAAAAGATATATATTCTAATATATTGAAATCATTAGAATATGAATTAGATTCAAATAGTATACCGATAGTATGTTTTATATCATTTTTAAATAGAAACATAGGACAATTATTAAAAGAAAACCCATCACAATAATATTTATCATTAATTTTATATGGTGGGAATATACCTGGTATAGAACAAGATGCTAAGATTGCATCAATAACATTGATGTTGGGTGTATTAGTATAATTAAACATAGAGAATTTAGGTTCTTTTAAAGAAGTTATACCGATTTGCAATGATTTATTTGTTATTTGAAACAATTCAGAAAAAGTAACACTATCTTTATTAATTTTATAATTAGTCAATGTTTGTAAAATAATTTTAACATTATTAAGATTAGTAATAGATTTAGATATAAATAAATTTTCAATAGATGGTTCACCCATAAATTGAGTAAGATCTAATTCAACTGCAAGTTCTTCTAATTCAAATGGTGTGTAACCTAAGGATAGTAAATATACTAACATTGAACCAGATGATACACCAGCAAAATTAATAACTGAATCAACATTTATATTTTGCAACAATCCTATAACTGCTAAATTTTTAGCACCACCTCCAGCAACAACTAAATTTTTAATTGTGTTCATTAATATAATATAAAAAAAAATAAGTATTATAAACATATATGTCAGACTTTAATTTAGATGATTTAAAAAAAGTAAATAAAGATAAAAAAAAATTAAGAGAAAAAAACTACAATAAAATATTAGAGTTATTTTATAATAAAATAAAAATTGTAAATAATACTGGAAGTGTAGAATGTTACTACTTAATACCGAATATAATAGGACAATATGCAATTGCGGACATGGATGATTGTGTAAGTTTTTTGGAGAAAGAATTAAAGAAGCATGACTTCAATGAAATAAAAATATATAAACCAAATATGATTTATGTAAAGTGGGACGATTAATTTCTTTTATATCTCATTTCTGTAATCATATTAAATAACATTATAAACATACCAATAAGAATTAAACATAAAAGCATTTTTCTAATTTCAATAGGATTCATATCAATTACAATTTTATTTTTATTAATATATTTTTCTAATTTTTTTCTACATTTTCTACATTTTTTTACATGTTTTATAACATCTTTACATTTAATTTTACTTTTAATTGATCTGATAATAGGATTAACGGTAGTGGATGAAGATACAGTAGTTTTAGGAGATATTTTTTTTTTCTTTTTCTTTTTCTGTTTATTTTTTTTCTTTTTTATAATTTTTTTAGAAGGCTGGGAACTACCATAATTTTCATGTATATTAAAATAATTATTATTATTAGATGTAAATTTTTCCGACACAGTATTAAATTTAGCTTGTTTAAAATGGTTTGCATATAATTCCATGTGATCATTATTCCATGCTTCCTGTATAGTAGAATACATTATATAAGTATATATAAATACAGAAATAAAAAATAAATTTTAAAACAATATATATATGGGTTTGAAGATAGAGAATATATACAAAGATATATATTTATATATTTCTATAGTATTAATATTAATATTTATACAAAAGTATAAAATAAAAGCGATAAATGATTTATTAAAAAAAAATTGGATAAATATTTATATAATATTAATTTTAAGCTTTTTACTACATTTTAAATTGAAGATAGGTATAATATTATGTATAATATATTTATTATTAATTTTAAATAAAACAATATAGTTTATTTGCGTATTAATACTTAAATAAACTTCTATAAATAATATATTAATGAGTAGCAGTACAAAAAAAGAGAAACCAAAATTTACATTTACAACTGAGACAGATGTAGGTCTTGGAATGTTAGCTGACCCAAATAAATTAAAAGTTATAGGTGAAGAAAATTCTTCAGATTCATTATCTAGTTCAACATCATTGTCAACTTCTTCTGATGAGGCATCAAGATCAACTATATTAAAAGTAGAAAATAAAGTAAATGATATGGTGACAGGTGGATTTAAGACTGTAAATGACAATAATAATATAATGAAAAATAATACAAATTCTGCAGGAACAGAGAAATTTTTTGGTCCAAAAGTAACAAAAGATGTGAATAGTGTGCAGAATAAGGCTCAAAACGAAAAGACAAAAATGTTTGTTGAAGCAGCAAAAGAAGTACCTTTTGATCAATTACCACCAAAAGTTCAAAAATTCAAGAAATTAGAGAAATTTGCAAAATTGATGCATATTAAAAATAATTTGGGAATAAAGTTAACACAAGATTACAGTCTAAATTCAAAATATGAAGATATGGAATTTGAATTACAATATCATACAAATGTAATGAACAAAAAGAAGGGTGTAGAATTATGGAAATCATTTATTTCGAATGGTGTAACAGCATTAGAGTTTATGAATGATAGATTTGATCCATTTGGATTTAAATTGAATGGATGGTCGGAACATGTGAAAGTAGGGATTGATGATTATGATGAAGTATTAGGAGAATTATATGAAAAATATAAAGGAAAAGGTAAAAAAATGGAACCTGAAATAAAGTTATTAATTATGATAGTAACATCAGCAGCGACTTTTCATGCAAGTAAAGCCTTAGGAGATAGTATACCAGGTTTAGATGATGTGTTAAAAAATAATCCTGATTTGATTCATAAATTAAATAGAACAATTGCTGGATCAAAAAAGACTCAAGATGATGTTGTTAATGAAGTAAATAATTATCAGAGAGATTTATATGATCAAATGTTAAGAGAAAAGCAAGAAGCACAAGATAAAATTCATAATAATGAGATAGAAAACATGAAATTAAGAGCAGAAAATAGAAATCAAAAAATAAAAATAGAAAATATGCATAAAAGAAGTACTGAAAACAATAGATCTCATATTACAAAAGAAGAGAATATGTCAGGACCTAAAAATTTAGCATCAATAATAAAAAAGATAAAAGCGGGTAATAAATCAAGAGTAGATTCAGATGATAGTAGTAGACTAACATCATCAGAAACAATATCATCAGCATCAGATAGAAGGAAAAAAAATCGTAAAAAAGGTGGTACTAGGAATATTATAAGTATAGCAACTTAGAACTGAATCATATTATGTATAATATTTTTTAATATTTGATTAATTCGATTATTAATAAGAAATTTAACATTTTCATTTTTAATATCAGTTTTTTGATTAATTTGTTGCTTAATAGATTTAGCGATTTTAGCAATTTCAATATTTGTTTGTTTTTTAGACAGTTTATTAGTTTTAATATCTTTAAAGATCTGACGTATTTTACCATCTTTAGAAATAAGGTTTTTAGATATTTTTTGACATTCTTCTATAGCCGTATCTAGATTTTCAACAAGATTATCATTTATAGGTAATGTAATAGATTGAAAAATAGGTATTTTTTTTAATTCTTGCGTAATAAATTTATCAATTTCAGCATTCATAGAATATGTTATATCTATTGATAAGATTTTAATTTCCAAAATTTCTTTAAGTAAAAATAAAAATAATGTAAAGAAATAATTAGATATTAAGTATAAATGAGTTTGGAAAAAAAACAAAAAAAAGTAAGAGCAAAAGGTAAAAGAGGTAGAAAATCTACTAGTAAAATTTTAAGTTTAAAATCCAATGATACTACTAAAAGTAACGATAATTTGATAGCTCATCTACCATTAGATGAAGAAACTATCAAAAAATATATAAATGATGATTCAGATGAGTTTTCTAATAAAACAAATAAAATAGACATATTTTTTGAAACAAATAATAATAAAAAAAAGAATGAATTATTATTATTAAAAGAAGAGAATAAAAAATTAAAGAAACAGATAGATCAGTTAAAAAAAGAGAATGGAATAAAGGAGAGTAAAATTTTTAAAATTAATTATACTTTTTATAATGAAACATTAAAGAAAGAATTAAATTATGAATCAATATCAAATTATGCGTGCTGGTGGTGTTGTCACAAATTTAAGGGACTTCCAATAGGGATACCTAATAAAAAAATAAATAATAAATATCATACATATGGAAATTTTTGCTCTTTTAATTGTGCAGCTGCACATATTTATAGTACAAAATCATGGAATATTTCAGATAAATTATCGTTATTGCATCAAATGTATTTCGATGTATATAATTTAACTGAATATGAAACTATAAAATCAGCACCACCAAAAGAAACCTTAGAATTATTTGGTGGTCCACTTACAATTGAAAAATTTAGAGAATCAGGAAATAGCAATAATAAAGATTTTAGACTAATAGTATCTCCAATGACATCAATTGTACCTTTAGTAGAAGAAAATAATAAAGAAAAAAATAAATGTCATTACACAACAAATAAAAATATACCATTAAATAACTTAAAAATATCAGATAAGATCGAAAAATTAAAATTAAAAAGAACAAAACCATTACATTCATCAAAATATTCTTTAATTGAAACTATGGGATTAAAAACTGATTAATTAATAAATAAAATTTTATTTATTAAACTATAATTTATGTTCTATATAATAGGCACCTTGTAAAAAAGCATCACATAAATCATCTTTTTTTGAATTATTTTCTAAAAAATTTAAATTATCTTGATCATTTTTAAGTAATTGTTTACAATAAAGTATACCTAATTGTTTAGTCAATTTATATTTCTCAGTACTATTTCTAGATCTAGATAAAATAGATATAGTATTATCTTCATTAACTTTTAATTTATTTGATGGGCACATATATGTTAAATTATTAATAGGATTTTGACTATCTTGTTGACCTCTAATTAAAAACCAACAATATAATGTTTCAGCAATACTTTTCATTTTAGGATTTTTTAGAGAAGGTTGATTTTCAATAACACAATGATCTACATTTAGTAAAATATCTTTATTTGTATCTAATAACTCAATCATGTTTCTTTTTAATTCCTTTATATCAATAGTATTACAATTAGGGGGTTTATATTTTTTTAAAATTTGATTTTTTTTTATTTTAGTAATTATATTTTTTTTATGTGTTTTACAATAACATTTGTTATTAATCATATAACATACTTTTTTATTACATTTATCAGAAAAATCGCAATTTTGCTTTTTTTCAATTTCAATACATTCTGGTTCAAATTCCTTAAATTCTCTTTTATGTAAAGCACAATAACCTTTAATTTCATCATTTATTTTATTTGTATATAATACTTTACGTGTACAATTTGCTCCACAGCATTTTAATAAACATTTATCAATACTATTGAGAATCCCCCAATTATGTATTTTGTAAGGTAAATCATTTTTATTGGTTTTTTCCATAATACAATAAGCTAAATTTTTTATACCAACATCCCATGAAATTATTCTCATATATAATAAATTAATAAATTAAAATAAAATTTTAAACGATTATATTTTTTCTATATTAGTAGGTTGTATAAATTCTTGATTAGAAAAAAAGGCTTTTCTACTTGTTGCAATATATTTATCTGAACCACCTATAACTTTTACTTCTGTTTCATTTGAAATTCTTTTTGAAAATACTGCTTCATTTCCAGTTTCAGTACATATAGCTGTTAAAAAAGTAAGTTTTTCGATTTTAGGTACTAATTTTGATATTTGTTCAAAAGGCTCTCTTTTGTAATCACCATTTAAACCTGATGCTATAACAATTTTACCTTGATTTGCCCATAAATCACAAATTTCAGATGCATCTTCATAAAACTGAATTTCATCAATACATAATACTTCAGCTTTTAATACTTCAGTTTTGTTTAAAATATCAATCAATTTTAAAGTATTAATAGCTTTATATTTTTGATTATCATGTGTAACAATATATTCTGAATCATATCTATTATCATCTTTATGCTTAATTAATAAACAATTTTTTCCAGCAAGGAAATATCTTCTATATAATCTAAGTAATTCGGTAGTTTTACCTGAATACATAGGTCCTAATATTAAATTTATTTTTCCTGAATTTTCCATTTTTAATAATAAATTATTATATTTATAAATATATTTATCAATTTTATTATATATCTTTGATATCTAATAAATTAATTAATAACACGAGTACCTTTAATTCTAAAATTTTGAGAATCTGAATCAGCAGTTGAACTATCATTAGAAGAATCATAGTAAGCACCTCCCATTTGAGGACTAGATAGTAATTCTTCAGATGTTTGAGAAAAATTATATTTTAATTCAGATGAATTTCCACCACGTTGTTTAGATTTTTTAGATTTTTTAGATTTTCTTGAACTTTTTCTAGAACTTTTTCTAGAACTTTTTCTAGAACTTTTTCTAGAACTTTTTCTTGAACGTCTTCTAGAACTTTTTCTTGAACGTCTTCTAGAACTACCTCTTGTACTTTTTCTTGATGATTTTTTGTTTGCTTCGGCTAATGATACATCAAATAAATCTGCATCATCTAATACAGGTTCTGAATCAGTATCAATAACATCATTAAAATTCATTTTTCTTTCTCTTAATTCGAATGATTTTTCAGAATGATCAACAATTGAATCAGATAACACATCATATTTTTCATCATCATCTCCAACATCAACATAGTGTCCTACACTTTTTCTTCCTAATTCATATGCAGCTCCTCCTTGTTGTTCAATTGAACTACTAGTAGAAAATCCATCTAATGACAATTCAATTAATGCACCTCCTTGTTGCTCTTTTATACTACTGTTAAAACTAGTTAAACCTTCAAGAGATACTTGAGTAACATCATTATTGTTAGATTTAAGCCATAAATTATTACCACCTTCTTGATCAGAAATAGAAGAAATAATAATATCATCTGCTCCTCCAATCATAGGATTTTCAGATAAAATTATATCAGCAAAATTATGTGGTTCAATATGATAACCACCATCTTGTTCAGACATAGGAGTATCTATTACGTCGTTATTTTTAATCATATCAAATGTTTCAGTAGAAATAAATGGGGAATCGTTAGATATTACATCTGTTTTATCAATTTTAAATACATTACCTTCTCTTTTTAAACTTTTTTTTTCGGTAGAAAATGTTATTCCCATAATAATATATTAAATATTAGAAAATAATTATACTTTATACACTTTTTTTTTAATATATATTATATAGAATATATGAAAGAAACAGTAATTATTATTACAATTATTTTAATATTCATTTGCTATTACATAAAATATGGAAAAGACGGAAAAGATGTAGCTTATACAAAAAGTAATGTTACAAGAGAGTTTTACTTAGTAAGAAATTTACCAGATAAGAAAAGGGCTGCTGATACAATAGCAAATTTAGTAAAAGATTTAAAAAAGTTAGCAGTAGCAATGTATAAAGATCTAAAAAATGGAGAGAAAAATGCAATGAGAATGGCTTTATATATAAGAAGAATGTATAATAGATTTGATGGAATATCATTTAGAGAATCAAGTGCTTATAGTCCTTATACATCATATACAGTAAATAAAGGAGATGAAATGGTATTATGTATAAGATCAAAAAAAACAGGTCAAATACATAATTATAATATACTAATGTATGTAGCAATTCATGAATTAGCACATGTTGGTTGTACTGAGATTGGTCATACACCATTATTTTTTAAAATAAATAGATATATGATTAGAAAAGCAATAAAGATGGGTATTTATAAATATGTAAATTACAGAATTTATCCAAAAGTATATTGTGGAATGAAAGTGAATAATAATGTAATATAAAGTAAAGAATAAATTTGTTATTTTATTCTTTATTATTAATATAGAAATGGAAAATCCAAAAAAAATAATTTTTAAATTTAAAAATAAAAATAGAAGAGTGCAATACAATTGTTATATATTTTTAGGATCATTAGTTAGTAATAATATTAGAAATATTTTAGAAAAAATAAAAGAAAAAAATTTATATGATAGTTTTTTATCAATTAGTAAAAAAGATTTAAAAGTATTAGAAGAAAAATATGGACAATTTTGGTATAAGTTTTTTTTTAATTTTGCACATTTAGAGTATGAATTTAAGAAAATTCTAAATTCTCAATCTAAATTCAAAGCTTTAAAAAAAAAATTTGGTAAAGAATGGATTAATAATAATATTAAAATAAATAAATTAATTTTACCTAAAATTAGACATTCCTATAAATTTGATACAAGTAAAGTATTAATATATAATATTATGGTAAATAAAAAAAGACAAAAAAATTTTATGTTATCAGATGATAAGAGTATTAATGATTACAGATTAGAAAATAAAATACAAAAAGGAGGAAATGATGATAGTGAAGATGATGAAGATGAAGAAACCTTTTTAGATAATATCAATTACGGTAATACTAATTCATCAGGTGAAGAATCAATTAGTGATATATTAAGTGACAGTGATGAAGATACAAATACTGAAGATCAGTCAAATAATAATGAAAATGATGAAAATGATGAAAATGATAAAAATAATGAAAATAATGAAAACAGTGAACTAGTTGAAGGTGTTGTTTTACCAAAACAATTAGATGAATTTAGCAATGAAATAGAAGGAGAAGAGTTAGATTTAGAAGGTATAGAAACAGATTTTAATAGAAAAATTGAATCTGATGAAAAATTAGCAGAAACAACAAAATTAATTGACAGAGCAATAGAACAAGGTAAAATGAAAAAAATAAAAGATTCAATTAAAGAATTTCCAGAGGAAAAAAATGAAAGTATGTCTGATGAGAACATAAAAAACAATTATAATAAAATTTATATTTATGGATCTTATATTTTCGATGATGACAGTATTAAAAAAATAAAACAAAAAATATCTATTAATATAATTAATAATCCAATTTTCGTAAATAAATTTAAACATGATAACTTTATTGTTCCATCAAGAATATATTTGTATGCTAAAAATAAATATCGTGACAGATTTAATTCAACTATATCAGAAGAAAAAATAATGATTGGTCAAAAATGGATTAGGAAAAATGAATTATTAAAAATAGATATAGAACCATCTGATAATTTAAAAAATTATGAAGATTTAACAGGTAATCTTAAATATCTAACATCAAATATCTTAAAATCAAGTAGTAAAATAAGAAGAGATAACAATCATGCATTTTTATATAATCATTATTCAAAATATGTTCAAAATAATGAGATATTTATGATAGATATATATAATGAATTAGGTTTAAATTACAGTAAAAATAAATCTAACAAACAAATAAAAAATTTATTTGATTCATATGTAAGAATATACTTTCCAGAAATAATTTATGATGATTTTAAAAAATTATTAGATTATCTAAATGTAGATAATAATGATCAACTTAGAAGAGATGAAATAACTTACATGAGAGAAATATATGAAACAAATAAAAATGATTTATTTTTAGAATCACAAATAACAAGTACAATTGAAAATCTAAAAGAAAATACAAAATTATATGATAATATAGTAAAATATAATTATATTACACAAGCTGTTACACATATATTATTAGACGAAAAAAGTATGTCTGATGTAAATAGAAAGAAATTAGATTTATTTCGTATATTTGATAATTTTATTTTAAGTGATGATTATCCATTTATACAATGGCAAACATCTGATGGTAATATAATATTCAAATATTATAATAAATCTACAGAAAAAGATAAAGATACTACTTTAGCAAAATGGATACAACATACTCCATATGGAATATCATTTAAAGTTAAAACTAATATAAGGGATTTATCAGCAAACTTATCAGAATATAAATATATTTCAATTAATTTAAATGAAAATGGTAGATTAGAATATAAAACTCAATATAAAGAAGAAAATAAAGCAACTATGAAAGATATTTATGATACATATAATATTGTAAATGAATTACTAAAAAAAATAAATTCAGAAAATAAAACAATAAGATTTTTATATCCAAAAGAAGATGAATTTAAGTTCGCTTTTATAAATTCAATAATTAAATTTGAATTACCAAAGAAATCAATCATAAATCATAATCAATTGTCAGAATTATGCAGATATTTTTACCCATATATTGTATTAGTAATTGAACCAAGAAAAAGAGAAGCAAAAGTAAAAAAAGAAACTAATAAAAGTAAATATGGTACATATTTAAGATATAAAAGAATTGACAATTATGATACTGAACAAAGAATTGAATTAAAAATAATTTATTTTTTGAAAAATTTTGAATTTAATATGAATGCATTAGCTGTTGAATTATCAAAGCAATATAATATAACTGAAAAAGAAGCACTAAATAAAATAAATGAAGTAAAATCAAAATTTAATATTAAAAGAGTAAGAAAAGTATTAAAAAAATTAAATGAAATACCAAAACTAAAAACTCCTGGAATAGAAATAGAAATACAAGGTAAATCAGTTGATTCATACAAAATAAGAATATCTGGTGCTAGAAATAAAGAACAATTAGATAAAATTGTAAGATTTTTAGAGATATTAATATTTTTATATTATGATACATACATTAATAAGTCTTCTAAAAGAGTAAAATTATTAGAAACATTAAAAGTATTACATAATATAGCAAAAAGAAGAAATAAAGTATTAGAACCAAAAATTAGAGAAGATGAAACAAAACAAGTAAAAAAATTAATCAGAGCAGATCCAGATAGACTTGGTTTTAAACCAAAACAGGGGCAAGATCATTATACAAGAGCTTGTCAAAATTCAGGAAAAAAGAAACGTCAACCTATGAAAGTTGAAGATTTAAGTAGCCTAAAACAAAAAGGATATAAACTAAATCAAGAAAGTGGATTATATGAAAAAGAAGTAACGACTAAAGTAGGTAAATCAAAAGAAAAAACTATTATAAAAGCTGTAAAATTAAAAGGAAAAAGTGGAGAAATATTTTATTTCTGTTCTCCAGAAGAAAATGGTAAATATATGCATATTGGATTTTTAACTAGATCAATTAATCCAAATGGTCTTTGTATGCCTTGTTGTTATAAAATTGATCAATCAATTAAATATAATAATCCACAAAGAGATTTCTTCTTAAAATGTATTGGAAAAGAAGAAAACATAGAATTAAAATCAACAAAGATATATGGTGATAAATTATATATTTTACAAGATACAAACAAAATTCAAGAAGGTAGATATGGTATGCTGCCTAAATTTTTAGATTCACTATTTAATAAAAACTTTAATAAATCAATAAAAATAGAAAATCATTATCTAGTACAAGCAGAAACAGGATATTTATTAAAATATGGTGTAAATATTAGAGAATTACAATTTTTGAATTGTATGAAAACAATATTTAATCTAGATAAAACAGAATTTATTGAAAAAATTATAAATAGTATAAAAAAAAATGATAAAATTATTTACTATTTAAATTCTGGTGATCTTATAACACAATTTATTACTAAAGAAAATTTTTTTACATTTTTAGAAAATACAATTTATCTTGATTACAATTTAATTTCTGATATATTTACAATACCAAATATTTTTTCAGAATTTTCATATAATATCTTTTTGTTTGAAAAAATAACATATAAAGATCAAGTTACTGATAAAATTAAACAAAAATTTATTTTAAATTGTCCTAAAGAAGATGTAATCCATAATTTTAATAATGAAAACTTTAAAAATATTTTCTTACTAAAAGAAGACCAATTTTTTTATCCAATATTTGAAATTACAAAAGAAAAATCTACGCCTAAATTTAAGATATATAAAACTTTTGATCATAATTCAGAAATTGTATCAGAATTTAGAAAATTTATTTTAGATAATTGTAAAAACAATATTGTGAGTAAAAATAATTATTCTTGTAGAAAAATAATAAAAATTTTAAATAATGCAAAAATTAAAATAAAATCACAAATTATTGATAATAGAAATAAGTGTATTTATTTAGTTACTAATGAATTATTGATTCCTGTATATTCTAGCGGCTGTTCATATAAATATTCTATTCAAAAAAATGAAAAAGAATACTTACAATCATTTGATAAAACTATAAAAAATTATAAAAACTTTTTGAAAATCCTTCAAAAAAATAAATCATCTCCAAATAATATTTTTCAATTTAAAGGTTTTACGAAAATTACAGATCATAAAAAAAATTATACTATAAGTGGTATTATTTTAGATCAAAATTTAATTATACCTTGTAAGGATAAAAAAATAAGTTACAATAATTTAAAATCAATTGCGAAACAATTTGGATATAATGATTTTGTAATAGAAAATGTTGCTCTAGACAAAGAAATAAATAATGCTATTATAAACAATAATGTTGTTATTGATAATAGAATGAAATATATTTCGTTGAAAAATTTTGAATCAGAAAGTTTTCATTTATTTAAATTAGAATTGAGTAATATTATTGTAAATGATAAATCAATGTTAAATGAAATAGAAACATTAATAAGCAGTAAACTAAATAAAAAAGAAAAAATGAATAAAATTAAAAATTTAATTTATAAAAAACTTGATAGAAAATTATACAAAATTTTTAAGAAACAAAAAGGAGGTGATATTAGTATAGAAAAAAATATAAAAATCCCAGATAAATATAGTATAGATAATACTCGTGAATTATGCAATGTTCATAAAAATAAAGAAAGCTGTAATAAAAACGATAATTGTATATATAAAGGTAAAAAATGTAAATTGAAATTAAATTATGAATTAACAGTAAAATTCGTTAATAGAATTGTAGAAGAAATGATAGATTCTGAGTATAAAGCTAATGAAATTTTACAAAAAGATGAATATTTTGTATCTGATATTGTTGATTATAATTCATTTACACCAAGACTAAATCAAACTATTATTAGAAGTAATTCTATGAATGCAAATATCATTTTATCAGAAATTTTTGGAGAAAATAGCATTCCTAATTTTGGAAAAAAAAATAATAAAACTAAAAAATTATACCATCAAGAAAATTTAAATAATCCATATGAAAAAATAGGTGATATGATATACCAAAAAGTAAAAAATACAAACGTAATATTTAGAGTACTTGCAAATACTTATTATTGGATAAAAAATCCTACTTTTAATATTGAAGATAGAAATTTAGGGTTCTATTCAGAAATACAAACTAAACTAGCAAACTATATAAGAGGTAAATTTATAACATGGCTATCTAATATTAAAAATTGGAATTTTATTAAAAATAATTTTAAATCAATTAATATTAGTAAAGGATATGTAGGATTAGATAATTATATAGATATGATCAGTAATAAAAATTATAAATCAGATTTTAAAATAGAATTATTATTATTTAATATTATTTTTAAAATTAAAGTATATTTGTTTAATAACTCGAATAAACCAAAACTTTTAGTTGAAAATGCAAAAATTAAAAATTATAATAGTAATTCAATTGAAAAAAATAGCGCTATTATTAAATATAATTCACCTAATATTGATAATAAATTTACAAATTTATTTGCTGTTTATCAAAGTAATATCTAATATTATATATAAGAACATTTATGGACTTTGTAATTAATATAAATAAAAAAAAATCAGATATTAATCAATTGTATAAAGACATGATAGCAAAACAATTAAATATAAGTAATTATAATAAACTTTCAACACAAGATATACAAAGAATAACAAAAAATTTGAATAACTCAATTTTCAATAAAAATGATTGTTCAATATGGAATGGATATATTACTAATCTTAATAATAAAAATAGAGGTACATATATAAATTTTTATTTTAAGAAAAAAAAAGTAGCTTTACATAGATTATTATATAATAATTATGTATGTGAACTTAATAAAGATGAATATATTAAATTTACTTGTGATAATAAAGGAAAATGTTGTAATATTAATCATATGAAAAAATTTAAATATAATTACAAGAAAAAAAAAGATATACTATCAAAAATTGGTGATAAACATTTAAATAAAATTAATAAAATTATTGAAAATAAAAAAAAGAAAATCAATACAATTGTTAATAAGAAAAAAACTACCGAAATTAATTTCTCTAATAAATAAATATGTTAAAAGGTGGTATCCCTCCATTTAAAAAAATTAGTAAAGATGTTATTAAAATTAATAAAGAAAGATCATTTAAACCTAATTTACTTATTTCATCTCTTCTAAATAAAAAAAATAACGATAAACCAAATAATTAGTTAAAATAAATATATAAAATATTATATATTTATTATATTAATGAGTTTATACATTGACTCTTTGAATAAATTTTTTAAAAATGCAAAAAAGTATAAAAAACTAAATCATAAACAAATTAGAAAATTAAATAAAAAATATAAAATCGGTACCTTTAATACATTAGGTGTTATTGAAAATAAAAAGTATGTACCATATTGGACTATCCCCGTTGATAAGAGATTTGATAGTATTAATGAAAATCTATCATATCAATATTTACAATATGCTTTAACATTATTTTCTGATCCTGAAAAATATAAAAGTGATAGAACATATTTTAATTTCTATATTCGAAATATTCTTACTAAATCTAATATTTATCTAGAAAATCAATTTCAAATAGTACTTCTATTGAGTATTTATAATAAATTAAAAAAAGATAAAAATGAAATAGTTATTTTCAGATGGGATAAAAGTAATCTTATTTTTGAAAAAGATTATAATTATAAGATACCTACTATATCTCAAATCTATTATGATCAAATTGATTTAGATAATGATGATTACTATTACAAAATTTATGAAATACCTAAAAAATACCTCAATGATATATGATTAAACATTTGGATTATATCTTGGTTCATCTAATTTATGCATTTGTACAATAAAAGTACTATTATTTAATAGTGGTATATTAACTGTATCACCATTATATAATTCTTTTGTGTTACTTATTTGTACTTTTATTTGACTACCGCCATTATCTGACATCATTCCGTAATATTCATATTGAGTGCTTCCAGGATAAGTTTGTCTACCAAATAATTTTACTAATTTTTCATCTGATCGTCTTATTAAGTTACCAATATATTGAAAATTATCTGCATAACCTCGTGTTGGAAAATTTATTGGTATCTGATTTTTACCATAAATATGTCTCGCCATTCTTCTAAAAGGTGCCACTAAAGGATTATTTAAAACTGCTTCGTCTCTTTTCATAAAAGGATCCTTCCTATGCTTGTGTTTTTTACTTGATGTATTTATTTTATTTACAATAATAGGTCTTATCCATTTATTTACATTATTATTTCTAATATAATAAATTAGAGCAACTAATAATAAACCATATACGATTTCTTCTTGAATACAAAATGTTGGCATATATATATATATATAATGAAAATATTAAGTTTTGGTATTGGATTTATATTAGCTTATTTTATAATAAATATTTTTATAAATACTAAAAAACATGGATATAATTCTAATCATGTAAAAAAGATACTATTAACAGATGGTGAAATTAAATATAGGCTAATTCCTATAACATATACATGTATATATGATATCAATCATGATTAATATTCTTTGAATATTTGTAGATAATCTATGATTATCAATTAATTAACTCGGTGAGTAATACGAACAAGTCGTATCGACAAAGTTAATTTGTAGATTCTTTCAGAATCAATTAATATTCTTTGAATATTTGTAGATAATCTATGATTATCAATTAATTAACAAAGTTAATTTGTAGATTCTTTCAGAATCAATTAATATTCTTTGAATATTTGTATATATTAGAAATATATTATATTATCTCTATATTATGAATAATATAATGTGTCATATAGTTGGTTTAGATCAATTTTCAAAAAAATTTATAATTGATAGTTTCAGTAATACAAACCAAATAAATATTTTAGATTTAGATATACTAAATGAATCTATTTTTAATGATAATGAAAAAATAATAGAATTAGATAATAAAATAAATGATTTGGAACATAGAAAGATAGATGAGAAATTAACTAAAAACGACAAAGAAAAATTAAGTTTCTATAAAAAAAAATTCCAAAAATTTTGGAAAGAAGAATTTAAAATTATTTTAACTGAAAATATAAAAAATATAAAATCAAAAGTAATATTAATAGGTAATTCTAATTTATATAATAATATAAAAATAATTTATCCAATAAAAAGTAAATTAAAGTATATTAATAAAATAAATTATGATAATCACACTGAAAATATAATTAAGACTAATTTAGAAAATTATAAAAATGATATTATTAAAGGTGATTTTCCTATTGAATATATTTCAAAAAATTATTTGATTAAAAAGAGAAAAAAATTTGAATCTATATATGAAGGTAAAGGTTATAAATTACATACTATAGATCAAATAGTATTTACAATTAAGAGTAATTTAACAAAATATAATAATTTAAATATTCCAAATTATTTATTTTGTGCTAATACAGAATTATATGAAAATAAAATTTATCCAGAAAGAGGAGAAACACTATTAGCTTATTCAGATGAAGTAAGTGCAGTTTTATCATTATTTAGGTCATCCTTACTTTTAAAAAATGAAATTAAGATTCATGAAGATGATTTAAAAATATTTAATAATAAAGTATTTTTATATAAAGTAAATGGTAATAATTTTATAAAATCAAATGGTGTAGAATCAAAACTATATGTTACAAGTTTATTTGGTAAAATAAATCAAGTAAATACAATAAATGATATATTAATTTTTATGAAAAATAAAGGGTATGAATGTTCATATATTTAATTTAAAAATAAGTGTGTTTATATTATATATGAAATTCAATATTTTATGTATTGATAATAATGATCTTTACGAAGAAAAATTATATGATATAGTAAAAACAAAAAATGTAGATGGATTAAAAGATGAAATAAATCAATTAATTACAGAAAAGACATCATCAAAAGATATGCTTATTGCTGATATATATAATACACTGGATGTTAAAGAAGATTCTATTACTTTTTATTTAAAAACAACCACAATATATCAAGATAAAGACTATCTTTTTCAAATGATGCATGTATCAGATGATGATATTTACGATGGTGGTTATTATAAATTAGATAAATATAAATTTAATTACTTAGGGAAATTATTAATTAATTCAGATGATAATGTAAATGGTAAATTTGTAATATTTGCTTATAAAATAAATAAAGATAATACCTATGACTTTTGCGATATGGATTTAAAATTATTTTATAAACTTATAATTAACAATTTATTTAAAAAGATTATTTTTGTTGATCTTGATGAGTATTCACAATTATTAGTGGATAATAAATTTAATGTTTATGATAATAATTTTAAAGCACAAAATATTAATATTGACAAAAACGAATTATTAGATTACACTGATAATTTTGTAGCTAATTTTAGATTAGGAATAGTTACATTTAAACATGATGATGAAGAGTACAATGAGATACTTCATAAATTTACTGGAAAATATCATTATAAAGGAGATCAAGCGTATATATTTTCATATTATAACGATAGAGAAATGATAGACAATTTATCATTATACACATTTAAAAAACTATTAAATAGAGATAAAAATAATGATTTTGTAATACCAAAACATGATATAAAAAAATATATATATAATAAATTTACTATGTTAGAATCATAAAAAAAATTTATAAATATAATAAATATGAGTGCTACACCTGCAAATCCATCTAATAGACCAAATACAATTGATATTCAATTAATTAATAAAAATTTATCTGAAAAAATGAATGCAATTAGAAATACAGGTAAAGTCGATGAAGCGGAATTATTAAAAGAACCTGCTGTTGAAACAATGCGAGTAGGCGAAGAGGCTGAAGAAATGAAAAACAAACCAAAAAAAAGTTCAATTTTAAAAATGTGTAAATATCCAATTTTGTTATTTATTTTATATGCATTAATACACAATAGATTTGCATTAAAACTTTTATCAAAAGTTAGTTTTTTCAATAATCTTGAAAATCCTTTAATAAAATCTTTATTGAAAGGATTAATTTTAGTAACTTTGTACAATATTACAAAATTATTAGTATAAAATAATAATGATTTTCTTAAGAATCATTATTAGTCATTTCTCTTATATTTAGGTATAAAACCAATTTTATTGAGTATTGTTAACAAATTATTAATAATAATTTTATGATTTTTCTTACATACTTTAAATTTAAAATATATTGTAAAATATGAATTGTCTTTTTCTTTTATACTTGAAAAATAGATATCAATACTATTTATAACTCTATTATCTGGCATAAATCTATACTTATATGTTTGTTCTGTATATTTACTATGATATTTTTTAAAATCTGGAAATTCAACTGGATCTAATATTTTGTTATCCATTTGTTTCATCAAAAAATTAATATTATTTATTTTATAAATACTGTTATGCAAACATAATGTATCATAATAATAAAATTTATTTCCAATGTTAACTTCTTTATAATTATTGAAAAACTTAACTTTGCTAAAAATTTTTTTACCTTTACTCTTTGTTAATTTTTTAATATTGTTTTGATAATTAAAATATTTTTTTTTATTAATACTACTATTATAAACTTTACAAAAACCAGGTTTTCCAGATGGCTGATTTATTAATTCTATTTCAATAAAAGATAATTTATCTTCTAACAACATATTATTTATTAGTTCTGTTTTTAACATTTTTATTGATATTTAATATTTATAAGTATTTAAATCAATTTTTATATTATATAAATATATATATAAATGGTTGTCCATGAACCTAAAGAAAAAATACCTTACTATAAAATGATGCCAAATGAATGGAGACAATTTAAAAAAAATAATCAATTATACTGTCAAAAATATAGTGGCACTATAGATAATAAAGAAGTAATGGTTGGGGGTCCCATGGAAGGAGATTACGTAGCACAAAAAGGTGCTGATAAAGGAAAAATAATACCAGTTGATGCATTCTATGTGCTTGCTAAAAATAAAGGTGGTAAAAATGTATGGGTACCTTTTTCACCGATTTTTGGAGATGAAAATAAATCATTACCAAATAAATATTATAATATACATTATTGTATAGATAGTAATAATCCAAAAATTACAAATATAACTGCAGAAATTCCAGGAACACATTTAGATTTTTATACAAGACACAAATATGATAGAAAGAATAGATATATTATCTTTGAACAAGCAATAATTGATTACGATTTTAAAAAAGCATTATCAAATGACTTTATAAAACAAAGATTACTTGGATCTAGTCAAGATACATGGCATATGAATGTTGGAAGAACTCCTCATATAATTAGAGGATCTAATTTAAAAGAAGAAGAAATTGATAGATTGAAGCAACAAAAAACAATAACTGACCAAAATGTTGGTGCAATAAGTCATAATGGATTAACAATTGCAATAAAATTGCATCCAGATAGAAAATACGTAAGGAAAAAAAATCGTGGTGAAGGATACATAAGAGTTAAAATACAAAAATTAATTTAAAAAAAATTGATAAATTAATATATTTTATTTAAATAAATTAATTAAAAGAATGAGCTGTATGACAGATTCAACTTCTGAAATAATTCTGAAACAGTTTTCTCCATTTGAAAACCATAAACAATCACATGATACTTCAGAAATAAAAAACTTATTAAATTTTAGTAATTACAATAGTTATCAACATCAAGATTTTGTCTTTAGACAAATAAATGGAAATGATAAATATGGTAAAAATGAAATTTTCAGTGAAATTGGTTTTTTTTTAATAAAAAATCATAACACTTGGGATAATATAAATATATTTTTAAGATTTTTAGTTAAATCAAAAGAAATAATAAAAAAATTAGAATCAAGTTATAGTGGTTATGATATAAATTTTCTAGAAATATTCTACAAAGATTTTATTAAAATATGTATGTTTGATAAAAATTTCAAATTCATAGAAAATGTTTTAGAAAATAATGTTCAATTAAGAAATATTGTGTTAAAAACATTTTCAAATATATGTAGTAAAAGTAGAAAATATAATAAACAATTAAAAAAATGCATACTAGAAAAATTTTTAAGTAATAAAACTAATTACTTCGAAGATAAAAATCAGAGAGCAGTTTTGAATAATTTTTACAAAGGATTAAATCCATTTATTAAAACTGAAAAAGATATCATTCTAAGTAAATATTTATATTTTTATAAATATATCGAGACAAAAAAAATAATTTCTTATGATTACTTAGTAAAAAATTTTATTTCATTATTTCAACAATCAGAGGATAATATAGAATATATTAAAGAGTATTTTATAAAAATTTTAGAAAATAAATCATTAGCATTAAATGGTAACAATGATAATTATAATGATTTTAGTTTTGCGCTGATTTTTGGAACTTTTATTAACGTTTATAAAAATTTAAATAATTTTAATAATAATTTTAATTTTTGGTTTACAAAGAATCTAGAAGATTTTTATTTAACTGATAAATTCATGGAGTATTTAGTAATATCATTTCACACAAATTTATTATCATCTGATATGAATACAAATTTTTATTTAGAAATTATAACTAATTTATTTTCAATTTTAGAAAATAAAGAAAAACCTTGGTATAAAGATTTCTATAAGAAAATTAATGAGGCAAAAAAAATTATAATTCAAAAATATTCAAAATATTTATTACAACGATATATTTACAATAGTAATTTTAATTTGACAGAAGAAGAAGATTATATAAAAAAATTATTCATATTAGAAGTTAATGATAATGGCAAATTAAACCAAATCTTAAATGATATAAAATTGTCAATAGGATTAAATGATAATATACAAAAATTAAAATTAGTTAGTAAAGATAATTCAGAAGAAGAAATAAAATTAGATCTAAAAAAACTAAAAACTACTTACTTAACAAAATTTACATCAAACAATAATAAAGAACATGTTAGTTTAAAATCATTTGATGTACCAGATGTATTAAGTAAGTATACTAAAATAGGAAAATATTTTTTTGAAAACTCTGTAAAAATTCATGATATAATAGTAGAAGTAAATCCTAATTTAGGATATATTGATTTTAACGCAAGTATAAATAACAAAAATATAAGAATAATTTGCAATTATTTAGAGTTTTTAGTTTTATCAGAATTTAAATCATTAAAAACAACAATTATAGGAAATGAACATAATAAAAAAATTTTGGTAAAATTATATCTAGCTGATTTATTATTAATGAAAGATGAAGACACATTTCAGTTAAATATTAATTGTCAAAAAAAAGAAGTAAATTTATTCAATTATGAATATAATATAAAAGTAAAAAATAAATTAAAAATACAAGAAAAAACTTTTAATGAAAAAGTGTTGATAACACAAGCATATTTAGTAAAATATACTAAAGCAAATTCTGATATTTACAATAATTTTGAAGATTGTTACAAAAAATTATTATTAAGAACAAATAAATATTTCAAATTAAATATAAATATATTTATTAAAACTTTAAAAGATTTATGCGAAAGAGAATATATAAAAATCAGATATTATAAAAATGATTATTATCATATAGGTGAATCTACTATGTATTTAATTGATATGTTCAAATATTGTGATATATTCCCTTCAATTGAAAAATTTTGTGAAAAAAGAGAGCTATTTGCAAATCAGCCAGATAGCTTTAAAGATAAAATTAAAGAATTTTGTGATATTAATAAAATAATAGAAAAAGTAGAAATTAAGTACCTTGTATAAAATATTAATTGATAGATAATCTACGATTATCAATTGAATCATTCTGATTCTTAATCTTTGATTATCTATAAAAATTGATTTATTTATATATAATTAATAATTAAATATAAAAAATATCGATGTCTACAATGCATGGAAATTACAATTATAGTGGGGGTCAGAATCCCATATTTTTGAGTAAAAAATTAGAATCATTAGAATCAAAAGATGTAAAAGATATTGATTTCTTACAATTATATAATAAATTTGACAAAACTGTATATGGTATTTGTTTACGACCATTTTCTGAATTTAATAAGATAATATATAAAAGTGAATTATCATATCATGAGAGAAAAACATTAGAGGAATCATATATGATATTTAAGTTACCATTTAATATAATAAGAAATGATAAGATAAAGAATAATTTATTACTTTTAAATGGTAAATTTTTAAATTCTATAAATCCATTAAAGTATGATTTGGAAGAATATAATTTATGTTTATTATTTGAAGGAATAAAATATGATAAAATGAGATATAAATTTGCAAATCAATTTACCTACAGTAAAAAAATAGATGATTTTTTTGAAATTTTTATTTTTAACAAAAGATATGATTTTAAATTAAATTATCATTTAAAAAAAAATGCATTAGATATTCTTAGAGAAATAAAAGGATATAATTTTTGGGGTATATTAAAAAATACTAATTTAAATCAAACAATATCATTTTTAAATAGAAAAATAGATTTTACTAATATTGATAAATTAAAAAACAAAGAAGTTAAAGATATTATTGAAGATATTAGAAATGTGAAAGCAGAAGAAAATGATTATTTAGGATATATGTATAAATCTTTTCATGATTTATCATCGGCTATAAGAAGTAGAGGTTATAAATTATATAAGATAGATAATACTGCATTTAATTTTTCAAATGAAGTATTTGATACATTTATTGATAAATATATTGATAAAGATGAAATAGATTTTAAAATCGATATTCTTAAAATTTTATTAGTAAATAAGGATTTATGTCACTTAGTTTTAAAATCTAAATATATAAAAATGTTAGATTTTAACAAATATAATGTTGCATTTAGATATGCATTTTTAACAATGAAATTAGAAGATTGTATTATGAAATCAAATACAAAATATGATAATAGACATATGTTTACTTTAGAACAAGCACATAGACTCCCATCATGGTTATCTAGACCAGAAAAAATAATTTATAATCCATATTTCACATTTTTAGTAAGTAATGAAGTTTTGGATATAAAAAATAATTTTTTACCAGTTGAATTTGATGGATTACTTGTAAATATGGAAGAATATAAGAGAAGATTCTGTATATTTTTAACTGGAAACCCGTATAAAGATCCATTTAAAGGATTTAAATTATGGGAGAGATTTGCTGTAACTGGAAGTATTAATTTTGCTATAATACCAAGATTTAATGGAATTTTGTGTAGATACTATTTTAATCCAAAAGTAAAAGAAAATAAATATCCAAATTTATCATTAAGAGATTTTTTAGATATTTGTCTTAAAGAATATTATTGTAATAGCATACAATATTCTGAATCTGATGTTGATATTATGAATAATAATGAAACTTGGCTAGGATATTTTAACGATATTAAGGAATTAAAAAATCAAATAGATATAAACACATCAAAAAAATCAGATCTTGTTTTTTGTAAGACTGGAGCAATTATAGTAAATTTAAACTTTTTAAAAAATTATATTCTTAATGAAGGTGAATTTAATACAATTGTAAGCAATGATGTTATGTCATCAATACAAAAAAGATGTAATGAAACTCCTGATATAAAAAATAAGATATATGATTATTATTTGAAATATCAAATTCTAGAAAATGAGAAATATATCAATAATAAAATTTTTAAAGAAAAATTTTACAATTCATTATTTGATATAATAGATATAGACAAAATATTTATTTTAATTAAAAGAAGTGATGAAGATTGGGTAGAATATTTTAAATCTATAAAAAAAAATACAGAACCCCCAAAATATAATAAAATTTATGTCAAATCATTTGAATTTGATAAACCTAATTGTATATGTGATATTAATATTAATATTAAAGTACGATTAAAAAATCCTGAACTAGTAAAACCTCTTGAAATTTTTAGAACATATAATAACTTTTGTGGTGTAGTAAACCGATTTCATGTTGATGGTGTAAGATCATTATATAGAGGTCCATATAACGGTAAAAAAGAAACTGTTATTATGCATCCAACAGCAATTGCAAGTTGTAAAACAGGTGTAGTTCAATATCCTAAGTATTTTGCAGGAAAAAGAGATTATATTGAAGTAGCTAATAATTATCATAGAAGAGGAATGGGTGTGTTATTTAACAGTACTGAAAAAATTCATTTACTAGACTATAGTTTTAAAGTAAATAAATGGAAAAATGCTTATTTTAAAGATCTAACACATCAACATATTAGTGTAGATACAAGAGTAAAACATATGTTAGGTAATCCTTATAAGAAAATAATTTTTTGCCCTTTTAAAGATGGAAAATATATTGAACCTTTTTGGTATAAGACAAATTTATTTAGATATAAATATAGACAATGGTGGGATAATGCTGTAAGAATTATTTTTCCTGAAGATAAAATACCTCAAGAACCACAAGATATTTCTATTATTGATGAAAAAGGATATCTTAAGAAAATGATTCTTAAATAAAATTAATTTATAATAAAAAAATGAAATAATATTATTTAAATACTAATCTATTAACAATATAATGAATTCATTAAAAGAATCTGATCTTAGAAAAGATACTATTAATAATTTAAATAAAATACTAAAAAATAAAAAATTAGCTAATACAATAGAAGAAAGTATTTTAAATTATTCAATAAGTTTCTGTAAAGATAACAATATTGATGATGAAATGTGTGAATATACTTATGACGAAAAGTCATCTCAAATTATAGATATTATCCAAAAAGACATAACTTTATTTAAAAAAAATCTAAAGGAACAAAAGTATAAACCTGAAGAAATCGCTTTTTTAAGTCCACAGGAATTAGATCCAAAAAAATGGGAAAAATTATTAAAAAAAAGAGAAAAAGCAAGGAAGAATTTACAAGAAGCAAATATTACTACAGAATATGTATGTTCAAAATGTAAAAATAATAAACATACAGTTGTATCTCTACAAACTAGATCAGCTGATGAACCTATTACACACTTTATTACATGTACAAATTGTGGTCATACATTTAAACAATAAATTAATGTATTTGAAAAATAAATTTATATTTCAAATAATTACTTAACTAAATTTCTTACTTTTTTAAAAATATTTATTATATCATCAAAAGTATCTAAAATTATTGTTTTCATTTTTCTTGATCCATTTGATTTTAAAGTTATATCTACTACTCTTTCTAGAGGATGATCTATTTTATAGCCAGCATATGATATAGATTTATGTTCTTGTAAATAATGAGTTAATAAATTTCCTAATGTATGATCTTCATTTACCAATGATAATTCTAATTCATTTCCCTCTAACATCTTCTTTGAAAATTTTTCTTTTAAAATCGTAAATTTAGTTTCTATCACTAAACATGCACGCTTTAATATATCTTTCTCACTTATCTGACCTCTAGACTCTAATTTTAAAATATACTCATTATCATTTATTTCCTCATAACAACAAATTTGTGTTGTATTATAAATACCATTATATAAACCGATTCCAATTGATGATTTACAGTTACCTTGTATTTCTTGACCTGGTTTTAATTTTACTATAAGTAATGGTGTATTATATACAGAATTTATTTTTTTATCACCCATATAAAATTCACAATCATCTGTTGTTAAATTATATATATCTGTTGTTGTATTTTTTTTTGAAAAAAATATTTGTAATTTATCTAATGAATCCTCTTTTAAAGTTTTATTTTGTATACTGTTTATTTCATCTACTAACTCAACATTATTTTTTATATTGTAAATAGGAAATGTAGATAATCTTAATCTTAAAATGTCATTGTTATATACTGATGTATTGGTTTTTATTTGTATATCCAATGGATTAAATGCATGTATCGGTATCAAATCTAAACAAACTCTTCTTAATGTATTCACAAGTATATGATTTACACCATTCCCTTTTAATCTAACATGATACATATTATCTGTTTTACCATTTTTAAATTCCTTTTTTGATACTACAGCTAATTTTATACTCATATCTTATTATAATTAAATTATCCTTAAATAGATATTTTTTATTCAATATTTATAGAAAACTAACTTTTTATTCCCATCCTGATAAAACTTCGGATGCAGTTAATGTTTTTTTAGCAGTATCTTCTTTTTTATTTGATTCAGGTTTGTTATTAATTTTACTATTATCATTTCGCCTTACTGCCTTTAGTAATTCAGATTCTTCTGAAGATTCTTTTGGTAAATTAGGATGAGAAATAGTAATTGTTAATTCATTATCTTCAGAATCAGTTTTCTCCTCTTCACGTTTTTTCTTATCTTCCATTAACTTCTTTTTCTTTTCTTGTTTACGTCTATTTTTTTCCTCTTCACGTTTTTTCTTATCTTCCATTAACTTCTTTTTCTTTTCTTGCTCACGTCTTATTTTTTCTTCCATTAACTTCTTTTTCTTTTCTTCCTCACGTCTTATCTTTTCTTCCATTAACTTCTTTTTCTTTTCTTGCTCACGTCTTATCTTTTCTTCCATTAACTTCTTTTTCTTTTCTTGTTCACGTCTTATCTTTTCTTCCATTAACTTCTTTTTCTTTTCTTGTTCACGTCTTATCTTTTCTTCCATTAACTTCTTTTTCTTTTCTTGTTCACTTTTTCGTTGTTCTTCTTCACGTCTTTTCTTTTCTTCCATTAATTTTTTTTTCTTTTCTTGTTCACTTTTTCGTTGTTCTTCTTCACGTCTTTTCTTTTCTTCCATTAATTTTTTTTTCTTTTCTTGTTCACTTTTTCGTTGTTCTTCTTC
>Ga0163109_10000550_pt1 | contig 30109 bp, 9 predicted proteins | sample CRUFie1St13metaG_FD_108704 | JGI IMG/M metagenome (GOLD analysis project Ga0163109, IMG submission 108704) | Marine microbial communities from the Costa Rica Dome - CRUD Field 142mm St13 metaG | ecosystem: Environmental > Aquatic > Marine > Oceanic > Photic zone | place: Costa Rica: the Eastern...
TCAATCCTCTATAGCTCAGTTGGTAGAGCAGGTGACTGTTAATCACCCTGTCCCTGGTTCGAGTCCAGGTGGAGGAGTTCTAAATAGTAGAAAACTATGTATAGCGATTTAAACGAATTTGACAAAGCAGTATATGACTTTGGAAAAAAAGTTGAGATGATCTGTGCAATGGAATTTGCTGGCAAGATAGATGCTGAATGTGCTTACCAGAATATCAAATACGAGTTAAAAGTCCTGAAGAAGGTTCGTAAAGAATATAAATAACTCAAGAACTAGATCCGTGTCATATTAGGAAAATTTAATGGCATTAACCCGACTCCAAAATATCATTTCATCAGTTGAAGGTAGAATCCTTTACGTGAATCCTGATGACTTTGATTCAACAGATGCAATTGATAATAAAGGCAATTCACCCTTAAGACCATTCAAGACAATTGCACGTGCAGTTCTTGAAGTGGCAAGATATTTATATGTAAGTGCAGGTAACGCTGACGATAAATTTGACCAGTTTACAATTATGTTGTATCCTGGTGATCATATTGTCGATAACCGCCCTGGATCATATGCTTATGGTATTGATGGTAATGGTAATTATGTTGGTGAGTTAGCATCTGTTCCTTTCTCTGCTGGTCCTGTTTCTGGTCAGTATGGTTGGTCTGATACAACTAAACAATATGCTGACCTCTATAAAATTACCAACTCAGTTCGTGGTGGACTGATTATTCCTAGAGGTGTCTCACTGGTCGGCATGGATCTTAGAAAGACAAAGATCCGACCAAAGTTTGTTCCTTTTGGTGGAACTAATAGTGTCTCTGGAACCACTCAGATTAACTATACGGCATCATCCGATAATCCCAATCAATTGACAATCACTCAGGTTGCTAATGGTCCTGATGGAGTCAATAATATTAATGATTTAATTATTGGATCTAAATTTAAGAATGGTGTCGCTGGATATTCAATCATTAGTCCGTTCACTGCACAAAATGGAACTAGTTATGACCCTGCTACAGGTGAATTAATTCTTGAAATTGGATCTCACACATTAACTACAGATAATAGTATTCGTATTGCAGTAAATTCTTTACAATTTACATGCACACAAGGTGGAGGTACTTATACATATCCAAGAATTACTGACCCTGCATATGATACAACACTTAGTATTCAGGCAGTAACTGCAACAACAATTACGGTTAATGTTGGTACTGGAGGAACAGGACAATCTCCTCACACATTTGTAGGTGCAGATCCTAATAGTATTACTGCAGTAGATACTTCACTTAAGATTTTAGAAGGAACAGTCATTACTGATATTTCATGTAATACTGGTTCTACTTCTATTAATGTTGGTATATCTAAACCTCACGGATATACTGCTTCAGACGCTGCAAACTCTACAAATATTGGTACTGCAGTAGTTGTTGATCTTCCTTATGAAGATGACAATAGTAGAACCGCACTGTTTAGAATTACTGGTGGGTGTTATTTCTGGCAATTCTCTATCTTTGATGGTGACCCAGCAGGTGTTTATAGAGAGTCCAGTGTAAAACCACAAACTAACTGGTTAATATACACTGTTGGATCAGAACCAAATGTACAGTATAGTCATACTAAATTAACTGTATTTGAATATGCATCACTACACGATCTTAAAACATTCTACAGAAAAGTATCTGACGTAGTTTCTGTTATTTCTTGTGAAAAAATTGAGGCAAAAATACAAGAAAATAGAATTGTTGGTGCATTAGCAGATGCTGTAGATGTAAAATCTGTAACTAGAAATAACAATGTAGTTACTGTAAATCTTGATCAAGATCTTGAAATTACCTCAGGAAATTTTGTTGCAATTAGAGGTACTATTGCTACTGATCCTACAGTTAATTCTTATTATATTGGACAAAAACAAGTTGCTACTGTCAACACCAGAAGTCAATTTACTTTCAATCTTTCTGCTTCTTCCGTTGCTAATCTTGATCCAAGCGAAACTGATTTAGACCTATCTACCTCAGGGAAGCAAGTTGAGTATGCTTCGCCATCTGCAACAGTCCAAGTTGAAATTGATACTGTTGAATCTGCATCACCATACATCTTTAACGTATCACTTAGGTCTACTTTTGGTATTTGTGGAATGCATGCTGATGGATCCAGGGCAACTGGATTCAAGTCAATGGTTGTAGCTCAATATACTGGTATTTCTCTTCAAAAGGATGACAGTGCATTCTTAAAGTATAGAGAAAGTTCTCTTAACTTCACTCCACAAATTGCCAATGAATCTTTACACACAGATCCAGATGCAATTTATAAACCACAAGAAAGAAGTTATCATGTAAAAGCATCTAATCGTGCTGTAATTCAGGCAGTTTCTGTTTTCGCTGTTGGTTACGCAGATCACTTCATTGCTGAAGACGGGGGTGACATGAGCATCACCAACTCGAACAGCAACTTTGGCATGAATTCGTTACGTTCTATCGGATTTAGTGATCAAGCATTTAGAAAAGATGCTCTTGGTAAAATTACACATATCATTCCACCAAGAAATGTAGAATCTACTCTTTCTAATAGTTACTATGAAACTGTTAATGCTGTAAAGACCCAAACTTATGGTGCAGCAAACTCTAACCAGTCAACAAGAATTTATGTTTCTGGTAGAGATGATTTCTTAGCAATTACTAGTGGGGGATCTAATTTTACAACAGGAAATGTTATTGTTAAGGATTCTACTGGACAAAATAGAACGATTATTTTAAGTACAACTAATGGAGTTGTAACTAGTGCAACTTTCTCAGGTGGTTATGGAACATTCCAACCAGGGGATATTATTACTATCCCAACTAATGCTGTTGATGGTGTTGGTTTAGATTGTGTTCTGACTATTGGTAATGGATTAACTTTAAAAGTAGGTAAGTTTACCGTTGGTTCTAGAGTTCTTGATAAGGATGGATCTACTATCAGCGATAAGATTTTTGTACCACTTTATGATAATTCTAGTGCAGTTTCAACATCTGAAAAATCTGCAGAAGTTTCTCCTGTAGGTGGTAATGTTTTTGACTTTGACTTTGCTACACCTTCAGCAACTGAAGGTGGTTGGTATCTTAACGTAAGTCCTGGTGCATCAAACCAGATCTATACTGCAATTAATGGTAATAGTAAGTACGGTCTCACGACAATTACTACAACTCCAACATCTTACATCAAGAGAATTGTAGATGAAAGAGTTGATGATGATAAGATTTATAGATTGCGTTATGTAACTAACTCTGAAAATGGACTTCCAACCGATGCAGCACCTTCTTTCCCACAGAGAGGTTATGTCCTTCAGGTTAAGAGAGGAACGAATATTCTAGGTAAAGGTGATAGATTTACTGATGGTGCAAATTTACTACTTCTTAATAAGTATTTTATTGCACATGAGGCAGTTGCTAGATGGAATATTGCAAATTCAGGTAATAATAAACTTGATACTGCAGGTGAAAGATTATCATGTATTGATGATTTAATTAATATTATTGAAGCAGTTGCATATAACTTACGTTATGGAGGTAATGATCAGGTCGTTAATGCAGCAGATAAGTATATTAGTGGAGCAGGTGCTGGTAGTAATGGAATTCAAGGTGAGAGAGATGAGACCGTAGATATTCTTGATAATTATCTCAAACCATTGATGACTTATGTTATCAATAATGGCGTTACTACATCTCCAGTAAATACACCATCTATTGGAAACATTGAAAATAACAATACTAGTGGCAATAATTCTGGTAATTATGGTCTTCCAAACATTGTTAATCCAGTTACTATTTCTGGTGAGGAGCAATTAATTAATGTATTTGGTGGATGTACTAATGTAAGAGATGCTGCATTTACTTTAATCGATATTGTTGTACAGGCACTTGGAACGGATTCTGGAGGTGCTGGAACTGTACCTACATCAACAACTCCTACCTCAGCGGGTGAGACATATAATAGAATTTCTGGTCATGAGTATAATGATGTCTATTATGTTTACGAAGTTGAAGAAATAACACCATTTAGAAAAGCAACTTTATCAACTCCAGAAGTCCCTGGTGTTTATTATCTTACAGTCCTAAAAGGTACTATTCCTGTAGATACAAATACTTTACCAGGAAATACTTTTAAACTCAGTCAGAATATTGACGATATCTATCCAGTTATCGATCTTGATAATGTTGTTAATGATCCACTGATTTCACAATCTATTGCTGATCCATTTACTATTGGTATCGTTGACACTACATCTGGTTTGGATAGTAATAATGTTGATGTTGATAAATCTTTTAGTATTACTAAAGAATCTCTTTCTTACTTCTTTGATGAGTATTTAAATAATGAACTTGAGTGGAGTTGGACTGGAGCACTTACAACTAATTCTTCTGTTGATCATAAGTGGATTAATAATGGTGCAGGAGGCGCTCATACAATTGAGAATACAACTCTGGAATCTGGTATAGGTGGTGGTGAAGTAAGAAAGATTCCTCTTAATCCACGAAGACCAACTGATGGACTTGAGGTAGAACTTCGTAGACCATCTACTATCAGATCTGGTAACCATACGTTTGAATATGTTGGTTTTGGTCCTGGTAACTATTCTACTGGTTTTCCAATTAAGCAAAATAAAGTACTTACTACTAATGAAGTTAAGTACTCGCAGTCACTTAAAGAGCAGGGTGGTATTGCTTTCTATTCTGGTCTCAATTCTCAAGGAGATCTTTATATTGGTAATACAGTTATTAATGCTGTTACTGGTAAGACCACAGAAAACCAGATTACTGAACTCAACACGCTTACAATTAAGGATAATCTAACTGTTATTGGTGGTTCTGGTAATACTATTACTTCTACATTCCAAGGTCCTGTAACGTTCCTTAAAGACACTACGTTTGATTCTGATAATACTTTCTTTAGTGCTCTAAAGATTAGAAACCCTGACGGTATTGTAACAAAGATTATTAACCGTGATTCAATTTCTAATCTTAGTAATGAAGTTGTAGGTGATATCACCCTCACTACGAATCCAATAAATGGTGGAAGTTCTGGTTGGGTTTATACAGAAGATAATGAGTGGAGAGAACAGGGAATTATTGGAACTGAAAAGATCCATTCATATAAAGATGGTTCTAACTATACCTTAAATATTGGTTCTGATAATGGTGACGCTGGCACAGTATTTAATGATAATTATGATTTAGATGTAACTACTAATCAAAGAATTGGTACAAATCTTGATATTGGTGTAGGACTTACTGGGTCACAACCAGGCATTAGTGCTACTAAGGAATCAAGATTGTATATTGAACAATCTTGGAGTTCTTCTAGTGTAGAGTATAGACCAATTGAAATTGCTGTTGGTAATTCTCCAAATGGTGGAGTTACTTCTAGATTAATTGAGGCAAAGGTAGGCGCTGATTCTAAGTTTAGTGTTGATAAAGATGGTAATGTTACTATTCCTGAAACTTCAACTTATGGTTTAAGTAAGAAAGCGTTTTCTGCAACAATTACTGTTGGGGCAAGTACTGATACTAATAACAATATAACTGCTATTACTACTCTTGCTAATGCTGGAGGTGCTCTAACAATTGATGTTGCAAAATATCAGGGTGGTGCGCTACAAACTGGTCAAGGCGCAAAAATTACTCGTAGTTTTGGTTTTAGAACCTCAGCACAAATTGGAAATTTCGTTTTCTATGGTGCTTCTGATACTACTCCTCACATCAATGGTGCGCCAAGAGATGCTGATGTTGGTGGACTTGGCAATGTCGCTGACTTTAATACTAGAAGTATGATTGTTTTCATTAATGGTGTTATCCAACAACCATATTTTGATTATCATTTTGACGGAACCTTCTTGTATTTTGATGATCAACCTGCTACTGGTACAAGAATTGATATTCGCTGTCTCGCTAACTAATAAATAGAACATAGGGTAAAAGCACAGAATGGCATTAACTAGAATTACGTCAAGTGTTATTAAGGATTCCACTATTACTGAGGGTAAATTTGATACCCAATACTTAAATGCAACTGGATCTCCTGACACTGGACAACAACCGATTACATTAGAATCGAGTTTAGATATCAAGGTTGGTCAGGGCACGACTTTTTTTAGTGCTAGTAATAATAATCTGACACTGACTGCTTCTGCAAATAATGTAGACGCTCTGACAGTTTCTCAAGGTGCTATTTCATTAGCGTCTGGTGACCTTACGTTAGCAGATGCTAATACTAAAATTAGCACACCAAAACTGAAAGTTGACAATGGTAGTGTAACATCACCATCAATTTACTTTGGTAATGCACTTTCAACAGGTTTGTTTAGAGTATCATCTCCTGAAAGTTTGGCATTTTCTGTTGATGGATCTTCATTATTACAGTTAAGTCCTATTAGTGGAATTAGTTTAGGATCTAACACCATCAAGATTCTAAAAACTGGAACTACATATACAGATATTTTAAAATATGATAGTGTAGACCCTGGTATTGAAGTTGGTGGTACGGAAAATGTTCTTAGAATTAAGAGTGGTGGTGATGATGTAATTCATGTTAGATCTGTAGATGGATCTGACAATGCATATGCAAGTAATGAGAACCGAGTTGGTATTAATACCAATGATCCACAGGCAACGTTAGATGTAAATGGTTCTATTCGTGCTACAAGTTATCAGAATCTTCAAATAACAGACCTTCCTACTATTCCTATTAATAAGGGTGGTACTGGTATTACAACTGGAGGTCTTCCAGAACAGTTATTGAGAGTTAATGAGGCAGGAACTGCTCTTGAATACTTTACTCAAAATACTGGTGATGTTAACAACCTTGCTGCCTTTGGTGTTGCTGGTGACGATAAAGTTTATAGAACAACAGGACTTTCTGTTACTGGTGGAGGAAACCTGGTATTGACTGCTTCTGATTATCAACTTGCTGAACTTATAACACCAGAAAATCCTAATGGTAATGTTGCTCAAAATATTGGTACATGGAGAATTGGTCAAACAATTAAAGTATTTGGTGTAAACACTAAAAATATTACACAGTATGATTATACAAATTCTGATTCTTCTTCACTTTACAATCAGTGGACAACTTCTATTGATCAAAGTCAGCAAGTAACAACTGCTGTTGGTGGAATAGGTGGAACAGTACAATATACTTACTATGCTCGTCTTTTGAATGTGGATACTGGAGTAATATCTTCATTCCATCAACTTAAGCACGCTGGGGCAGGAGCAACTCCTAATGTAATTGCAAATTATCCCCTTGATCAATTTAATGAGCAAAGATTTAATAGTGTAGTTGTTTTTAGACCAGATGCTAATCACTCAGTTTTAATCTATAGATTCCATAACAATATTAATAGTGTTGTAACAGATGCAGATGGTAATGCTATTAACCCACTTGTTCATAATTTTAACTTAAACCTAATTTCTATTCTTGGTCAGAGAGATATTGGTTCTGAGATTAACTTAGGTCCAATTATATACAAGGACTATGGTCCATATGATAGAACAACTTGGGGAGAAAAGAATTCTGACGCAACATTTAATAGTAATTATCTTCCAATTACATCATTCCCTACTACTGTTGTTCCAAATACAGTTCCAACTGCAAGAGCAATTCCTGGATTTATAGAAAGAAAAATTGATTCATTAGATTATGTCGCAAAGTCCTTAACTCTCACTGCATCCACAGATACAAATTATGATGTAGTTGACACTACTAACACAGTTAACATTGATGTATCTGGGGGTGGGGTTCAATTTGTTCATGATGACACTGATGCAATTCATGAGGTAATGGATGATGTTATTACTAAAGGGTTAGATTCACTTTACTTAACTGGTGGTACTTACCTAGTCAAGAAATTAGAAATTCCTGCTAATTTCTCTCTGACTGGTGCTGGTAAATCCACAATCGTTAAAAAACAATTCTTCGACACCTCTTGGAATAAAGCTTCTAATGGTGAAAATAGTAGATTGTATGCTGCATTGTGGTTAAGAGATCCAAAAACTGTGTCTGGAGTTGCATCTGATACGGTATCTCAACCAATTAGTAATGTTACCATTCAAAATATGGTTGTTGATGGCAACTTCTCAAATAATATCAGAATGGGTAATGGAGGAGCACCAGAAGGTAATGCTTTAGTTTATGCTGATTCTATTAATAATTTCTCTATCTCCACAGTAGATATTAAAAACTCAATTGGTGATGGTTTGTGGGTAGCAAATGGAGAAAGAGTTTCAATTCAAAACTGTTTCATTAGTGATAATTCTATTACATATAGAACCTTTGATAATCCACTTAATGCAACTAATGCTTCGATATTAAAAGTATCTGACAGTGCTTTTATTAATAATCCTGGACCTGCTGATATTACAACAACTGAAGTTGTAGCATTTAATTCTTGTATTATTAGAAATTCTGGTACTGGACTTAGAATTTATGGTGCTAGAAGTTCTAATACTGAGAATAATCTTATTCTTGGTCCTGATGATGAGTGGATCCCAACTACAGATGTTTATGATTCTGATTATAACAGCATTAATCTTAAGTGCTACAAGACAACAGGAACAGGAACAAATGGTCCTGTTAAATTTACATATGTTGAGGAGAATGTTGCTAAAAACTTTACTAGTACCTCATTTGAATCATTTGTTTACACTGTAACGGTGGATGCTAATGGTAATGAAACTTTAGCAAACACTCCACTTACTTATGTTACTGCTGGACTTACTAGATCTGTCCTTGAAGTACAAGTTTACGATGCAGAGAATGGTGGAGTTCAAGTACAGATTCCAGGAACTGCTAATGTATTAGCATCTATTCCATATAGAAGCGTTCAGGGCACTATAGGAATTAACTATAACTACATCGTTTATTTTGTTAATGCTCAAGAAGAAATAAATATTGGTGACTCTGATGATTATAATATTACTGGGGTGGTCAGTTATGACCAAAACACTGAGGAATATATAATTAAAGTTACTGCTGAAACTGTCTCTGAATTTACTTTTGGTGACATTGTAACATTACAAGAACATAACCCTGTAAATGGTTATAGTTTACCTTCAGATCTTGAAGTTCGTAATATTATTTTCGTTAATCAGGCATGGAACATTGTATTATTTAAATCTGGTTTTAATATTTTCAATCAGAACAATAATGCGGGTGCAATTACAGTTGACCCTAACGCAACTGGATATATAAAGAAGAAACGTACATACACTATCGCCAAGGGAATCATCGGAGTAGAGTAAAACATGACAATTAACTCAAACGTAAACAATAACTCTGCCGTCGTAGTTGTCGGTAGAACTGCTCCAGTCCCTACTGGACAACAACCTGCAGAAAAATCCATTCCTGTCGTTATTGCTAGTGACCAGGAAGCGATTCCTGTTGAGGAACAAAATAAACAGCAATCCGAAGTTGCTTTATCACTTCTTGGTATCCCAAGATCTGAAGTTGCTTTAGGTATTTTTGCTGACGTTAACACTTATGATGTTAACCCATCTGAGTGGACAGCAGTTCCCGAGCAAACCATTACCCTTCCAGCAGGTGGAGCAACGGGATCTTCTACTGCAAATGAGTACACTGGTTTTCCTGGCATTCAAGATTGGGGTCTTGGTCATGTTCCTGCAGAGGCAGGTGCTCTTATTGAAGCACCAGGAAATGAATATTCTATTCTGACTTCTAAACGTTTCTTTAGATATCAACCAGGTCGTGTTTCTGCTGGTACGTTTGGTGTTAAGTTTGGTCGTGCTCCATACACTATGGCGACTACACTTAGTGCAGCATTCTTTCCTAATGGTGCTATTGCTGATAATGGTAAGACCTATTTACTTGCAGATCAAAATATACAGGTATTTAATCCATCAGTTAAGAAGTATGGTGTATTTGATAAGTTTGATGGATATTACTACGAGAGTATCAATGAAGGACGTGGCGATAACTTTACCTGCGTAAGGAGAACTCAGTCACTTATTAGACAGAAGAATAAGACATATTTCTACGATCCAGACAATACTAATAACCCAAGACAGTTTGGTAATAAGCAGTTTGATGATTATGGGAACATGGAAGTTCCTGGTGATTACTATGATTATCACGGTGATGCAGTCATTTTACGTGATGGTCTGTTAAACATTCATGGTGGTCTATTTGACCAATCTCTACTAAAAGAAAAGAGAGAGATTTACATTGCTGCTCAAGGTGGTGACGCAACTACTGATGAAGATGGAACTAATGAGACGGAAATTTTACTTGATCCATATGAAAAGCATATCAAGGATTTTTCATATAACAACTCTACTGGTGTATGTCAAGTAACTACAACCAGTGATCATGGATTTAAAGAGGGTGACAGTGTTACCCTAAAGGATATTTTACTCAAGTGTAATACTGGTGCTAAACTATATCCTAACAAGTATGCACAAACTCTGTTTAGAGTAGCGGGCAAGGGAACTGATGCTGATGGGAATTCTTCAGCAAATACTATTAAAGTATTTTTAGGTAAATCATTCTATGATACTCCTGATGAAAATACTGGGTACAATGGGTTTTATGGATTTTCAGTTGATGTCGCATATAATGCAGGTACTGGTAAAGTAAAGAAAGTTGGTAATAATGTTGCTAACAGTGTTAATATTGATGAATGGTCCTATAATGGTATCACTGGAGTTGCTACAGTAAAATTTGCTTCTAACATCACTTGGATGTTAGAGGGAAGTAGAGTAAAGATGAGTTCTCCTGTAACTCTCAACGGAACTGGAAAAACTTCATTCCCAGGAACAGATGACCCTGATGTTTTCTATGTAAGAAGAAGAGTTGATGCTTCGACTGTTGAACTGCAGATTGGTAAAGAGGCAGTTTCTGGAATTGATCCTGGAAATAACACCTATAATACTGGTGGACAACTTGAGCAGTTCCTTGATAATAATATCCCTGAAAGTGGAGGTGATGTATTTGCTATTGATGATTTTAATTATATTGTTAGTCAAGATGATAGTGATTTTGGATATGCATTTATTAAAACTTCTTCAGCAAATAACATTAGTGTTGGTGACAGAATTGATCTTTCTGGTATTGAGACCAATTGCTCATACAATCCAAAACCAAAAATTTATCCTGCAAAGGATGATGAAGATACATTCCCAATTGAAAACGTCACAAGTAATACTTTTCAAATATACTTAAAAGAATCTACAATTGTACACCAACATGCAGATCTTGCTGGTAATACTAGTGGTGCGAATTTTTCTGGATTTACTGGTAGATGTACATCACTGGGTTTAAGAAAGGGATCTGGTGTATATCTGTATAAGAATAAAAAACAAACTGATAGTACTGCATTTAATGATTTTGGATCTGCGTCCACTATCCAAAATTCTTTAGTTGATGGTGGTATTTACTATGTCTCTAAAGTTCTTGGTTCTAGAATTAAATTAACTAGAGCAGCAGCAGGAGATAGTAATAATTTTAGTTTGGGGAATGTGAAAGTTTATGAAAATAGTCAAATTACTCCAATTGAAATGAACTCTGGTTCTAGAGTTTCATTTAAATTAACTCCAGATCAAACTCCAGGTTTGGCGGGAGATACTGGTACAGTTAATGGAGTAACTGGTGATGGTTCTGGTGGTGGTATTGTTTATAATCCTACTACAGGGGTTATGCAAATGACTGTTACTAGTCATGGTTTAGAGACAGGTGATTTAATTAAGATTGATGATTACTCTTTAGTATTCACTTGTGCTTTGGATACTCATAACACAGAGCATAGATATCCAAGATCATTCAACCCAAATCTTGATGGTACTCCAGACCCAGGTGGTAATGCAACTTTAAATACAAGAGCACCTGATCCAGTTAGTGGTAAATGGATTCCAGTTACTGTTGAAGATAATGACAATTTCACTGTTCAAGTTCTTGCAAACGTACCTTCTACTAATCAATCTGTTCATAGATTTGTAAAATCTGATCCTAATTGTATTGCATTTAAGAAGAACACTCCATATGTCGTAACACCTGCACCATTTATCCTCCCTAACACTACAAAATTTAAATATAGGGGATCAATTGAACAGGGAGATCCTCAAGCAATTACTAGTTTTAATCCATATGGTTGCTTCCCATACAGATACAGTTATGGTACTTCAGTCGATGATAAAGTAGGTTTTATTACTACAAATATTTCATTGAATAATGATGCAAATGCAAACTCAATTAGAAATGATATTGATGATGTTAATAACAAATTGTTGAAAGAATGGGTATACAATCACGTTCAACCTCAGTTTTGGGGTGTATATGAATATAGAGTACCACGCTCTAGATTCTCTGGTGAAAAGGTTCACGGTATTGCAGGTGATAAAGGTTCAGACGCACTTGGACCAAATGTTCTGTACTCTGATGTTGTTTATTCTAACAGTGTCCAAAACTTCCCAGGTCAAGCAGTTAGAGATCCCGCAACAGGTTCAACTTTAGTTTCTGGATCTAGTTGGAATCTCAATCCTGAGAATGTTACCATGTATAAGATTGAATTCTCATGGTATGGTGCTGTTGGTGCTCTGTTCCTTGCATACGTCCCTCTGGACTCTGGAGAGGCACGCTGGGTACGTGTACACCACCTCAGAGCATCGAACCAGTTGAAGGTTGCATCTTTGGGTAACCCAACTCTTCCAATTACTTATTACGTATATGGTGGTGGTACTGAGTATTCTTATGGTTATAAGAATGATACAAGAACTGATAATACGATTGGATACTCTAACTCTTACTCTGAATTCCTTGTTAAGTATGGTGCTTCGTACTACATTGATGGTGGTGACCGTGGTACAGTTCGTCTGTTTAATTATGCTACACCAGTATCATCTGAGGTATATGGTTCTAGATTGAGATTTAATATTAATTCTGTTAATAATTATGGTGATCAAGGAACCATTCAAGATCCATTCCCACATCTTGATCTTAATGGAGCGACTAATACAAATGGTCCTACAGTAACTGATCCTACTTTCTATATGGGTGCTACTTTAATTACACCTAATAGAGAACCAAATGTTAAAGTAGTTTGGGTAAATGGAACTAAAATTTATCTAAGTAAACCAATATCTGCTGATCAATCTGGAAATTTCTTCTTAGTTCTTGATCGTCCTAATATTTTAGTTGGTCTTAATTGTAGATCTAAAGTTAATGGTGTTAGAAATAGAATTCAGGTATATCCTACTAGATTGTCTATTGGTAACTCTAACCAACCTGCTACAATTAAGTTAATTAAAACACCAGTATTCCAGACCAAAGATGCTACTAATCCAGATAGTAATGCTGGATCTGGTGGTTCTGATGGTGACTTCCAAACACTTTACACTAATGGTGATGGACTTACTGTAGGTTCTATTGGTAGAGCAACTGAACTTTCTGGTGCTGAAATTCCTCCAACATCTAAACCATATCTTGAGAATTTAACTTCTACATATGGTTACTTCCGTGCATATTATGAAGGTGATAACGGAAATGTATTTACCGTCTTTGGATTACTTCAAAGAAATGCAAGTGGTACGTATCTATTCAATACTAATGAGAAGTTTAGTGCAAATATTGTTATCTTTGGCGATTTCTTAAGAGCAGGTGAGTTTAGAGAACCAAATCCTGCATCAAATGGTTTGGATGGATCAGGAGTTAATCCAACATCGGATCCTCTAACCTCATTGTCTGCTATTGCAGTTTCTGATGAGCAAAGAACTCCAATCCCAGGTACAGGTCAAGTTATTACTACATTGTTCACTCCATCTAATAGTGGCGAACAGTTCCCGTTACAACAATTCTTTGATTATAATAAAGATTATCTCTCATTCCCACTTACGGATGAGGTCGAAAACCTCTTCATTGTTGGTAGTGTAAATAGATTATATGACAGCAGTGCTGCTGAAACGGAAATCAATGCCGCTATTACGTGGGAGGAACAATAATAAATGGCCGTAACATCAACGCCCTCGTTTGAAAAAGTATATGATGAAAATGGAAATGAGATTCTAAATCAATTTTATAGTCCAGCAAATCCAATAGATCAAACTGTATTAACAGGTAGTTCTTTTGATACTAAAATTGGATATCAATTTAGATCAGCGGCTCAGCAAGATCTGTTTGTAATTCTTCAAGATACTGAAGGTGTACCACTTACAGATAGTGCTGGAGAACCTCTGGTATCTCCCATAGAAGGATTTGTTACTAGTGAACTTACGTCTGAAAAGGCGTTAGGTGTTGTATTGCCTACAATTCCAGAAGAAACTCAAGTTTTTGAGTTTACATTATTTGGTGAGGTGTTTGATGTAAGAAGACGCCAAATAGGTGCTGCTCAAGGTGGTGGTGACATTCCTCCTTATGTTGAAATTACTAATCCTGAAGGAGGATGGAAATATGTTAAAGAAAAAGATACAATTGAAATCTCTACTGGTGTAGATAAAAATGTAAACCAATTGTATGGAGCAAAAGAGTTTAACTCAAATGATACGTACATATATGGTGAGATGGTTTATGTATTAACCAGTGGCACAACAGCAAATTTGTATGATAATATTCCTCCAACAGGAGTTTTTGATGATGATATTAATTATACTCCAAGTAACACTGCACCAACTCATACCACTACATTAACTCCAGTTGCATCTGGTCAATGTTCGTTTAGATATATTGGTACTGGAACTGTAACTACAGGACCAGAAGGTGTTATTTTAAATATACTTGATGGTCGTGAAGTTGAATCATTTGTTATTGAAGAAATAACAGACAGCACTGATGCTAATGGTAATCTTGTTGTAAGATTTCAGTTAAATAAAGACCCACTTAATGAAATTAGAGATACTGATGATAACCCAGTATCACTGATTAGAAAGAGATTAAGTTTAGTTAGAACTGGTACAGTTGGAATTGAAGAAGTATTTGCATCAACTTCTGAAGTTAGTACGTCACTTTTAGGTATTGATCGTGCAGAGACACAGTTAGGACTGTTCTCCAATGTATCTACTTATGGATTTGATCCAGATTCATTTATATTCTATAGAGATAATCCAGGCACGGGACCTTCTGTATGGTCAAATAGAGAAACTGAGAGGGAAGGTAACCACTATGCATCCAGAGTAGAAGAGGTTGGTAATGAAGGTGCATTAAGAATCAGTTCTTTCCCTGTTCCATATACTTTTCCGTATCCACCACTCTCTAGAATTACTAATGCCGATGGTGATAATATTGGTGGAGGATATAATGAGGCTGCATGGAAAAAGTGGCAGTCATGGGTATCTTTAGGTAAAACTTTGTATGAATATTTTAGTGCAATAAGAGATCAAAAAACTGGTGAAGCAAAAGATAGATATAATACTTTTCTGACAAGATTTTTACCAGCAATTAATCTTTGGGACGATGCAACATTTTATAGTAATCAATTCTACGGTGGTAGTACAAAAGAGTATTATAGACAGATTTCTATATGGACTGAGACCTGGAATTTTATTACAGCAGGTACTTTATTTGACCCAGTAGATGGTCTACGAATTAACTTTGATTGGTTAAGTTCAAAACAATTTGTCTTAAGAGGAACTGGAACTGACATTACTACAGATGCGGGATCAATAAATGCACTTACTGCAAATAATGGTGTAGACGAGAATGGTGATCCAGTAACTCCAGCAACATTTGTAAATCCATTTCAAGAGGAATGGATAAACAGACCATGGGATTCTGCTACTGTAGGTGGTGATCCTACATCTAATGATTTTGTACCAGGATACAGTGCAGTTGGTGGACAGTTCGTTCTATTGCAATCTAGACAAGCATTTAGGTATCAACCTGGTCGTATTAGTGGATACACCTTTGGTACTAGAGCAAATATGACCAAAGATACTGCAGGTAACTATGCAGAATGGGGAATCTTCAATGACTTTGATGAATATGTATTCAGAAGAGAAGGTGCTAACTTCTTTATTGTAAGAAGATCAACAGTTCATTTACCTCTAACTTCAAGACAAGAATTGGGTGTTGCTGATATTGATGGTGAAGATGATACAGATCTTGTTAGGTATTATAATAAAGATATTGCAGGAGAACAATATCAAGTTCAAGAAATTATTATTCCAAAAGAGAAGTTTAATGGTGATAGTTTAAACGGTAATGGACCTAGTGGTTACTTGTTGACCACAGAAGAAATTACCATGTACAAAATTGAATTTGGTTGGTATGGTGCTATTGGTCTGAGATTATATGCATATATTCCTATTGAAAATGGAAAGGCACGTTGGGTTGTTGTTCATACGTTTGTTATTGAAAACAAACTGTTAGAACCATCAATGGGTGATCCATTCTTTAGATTTAAGTATGAGATGAGAATTGGTGCTTCACAGGCACCACGTATTGATGAACCCCAAGTTCTGTATAAGTATGGTACTTCAATGTATATTGATGGTGGAGATGAAGGAACTGTTAATGTATTTTCACAAAAATCTGATATTAAAAACTTACCATTCCAAGCAGGTGGTGGTAATTATGTCTCAATTTTTGGAATCTATCCTAAAACAAACATTGTTACTGGTGGTACAGACGCTCAAGGAAATCCAATTAGTGTTCCTAATAAGAAAATTATTATTCCAAAATCAATGTCTATTACTGCTACAGCAGTAAATCCAGGTGAAACCAATGCAATGGCAGAAATTAACTTTACAAAGTGTACTGCTTGTATAGGATCTGGTTATCTCTACATGCCAGACGTTGCTAATGGAAATCATAATCCAACCAGAAAATTTAAGAAATTAGATGATAATCAAATTGGCACTAAATTAAGTTTAGCGCCAATTCAACTTGATATTGCAGAGGTAGTTGGTAATAGAATTTTCACATCAGACACTAATATTAGTTATTTGAGGAATGGTGATTATATTGACTCTGTTTTAGTGGGTGGTAATGCATTGTTGGATCCTGAAGGACATATTGTTGATTTAAAATATGCAGGTCAAATTGGAAATTTAACTACTGGTGGTACTGGATATCCAGCATCCCAAACATATACCGATGTACCATTAACTGGTGGAACTGGTACTGGTATGACTGCAAAGATTGTTGTAAATTCTAATGGTGTAATCGATACAATAACTCCAACTGTAACAGGATCTGACTATACTGTAGGTGACATACTATCTGTAGATAATACTAATACTGGTGGTTCTGGTTCTGGTTTAGAGTATACATTAACAGGAGTTAATACTTTTGGATTTAGAGTAGTAGCTCTTGATGACACTCTTGTTACACCTAATGCTAATTTAGCAGGAGAGACAATTACAGTACAACCATGCTTTATTCTTTCAGAGTCACTTAGAAAATTTTATGGTTTACAATTCACTGATGTTTATACTAAAGTAATTGCAACTAGATTATGGAATACTTATATTAGTGATGAGGGAGAAGATTTCTTTGGTAATCTTCCATCTACAGCAAAGATTCTTGGTTATATTGCTACTGATAGATATGAACTTAAAGAAGAAAGGAGATTAGATCCTACTAAAATTGTTTTAAATACAAATCCAGTAGGTGGTGGTATTCCAGAACCAGCAGATTTCTTTGGTGATCCAAATACTGAAACATTTGATGCTAAAATGGATGCCAAGAGTACAATAGTTGCAAGTCCTCAACCATTATCTGGTCCCACTGGAGTTATTAAATGGTTACAGAATTACTCAAAAGATGGAACTGGTAATGTGAGAGAATGGGAAGTTGGATTTACACCATATAGACCTGTGTTTAATCAAGCAACTGGTGAATTGGAAAAATGGATAGCACCTTCAGGAGAGGACTATACTGAAGATTGTCATTATTATGATGAAGACACAGATGAATACAAATCGTATGCAAAAATACAAACATTACTTGGTCCTGATAAAACAGTTTCTTTAGATTATCACCCATACCAACAATCCTCTACATATACTGGATTTGAAAATGGAGAACATTGGGTTGGTAGAATTAGACCATATACTGAGGATTTTAGAATTCCAAATCCAATAGGTTCAAGTAGTGGTAGATGTGCTCAAGTAAGATTGCTCAAGCAAGCTACAATATCAGTAGCAGTAGACCAGATTGAATCTACTGGTACAGAAATGTCTAATCTTACTCTTGATGATTTTCAAACAGATTCTTTTGAAGGTAATACAGAAGTAGAACGACAAGCTGCATTTGATGCATATAAGAACTCTGCTCAATATTTCTTAAGAACTTCAGGTAACAAACGTGTTTATCAAGGAGATGGAGATCCAATTGGTGGACAGATTGCTATTAACCCATTAAACACTGAGTCATATATTAAATTCTTCTACGATAGTAATGGTCAAAATCCACAGATTGCTAGATTTGCTGGTCCAGAAAAGCAGTATGAGGTAGATGTTGATGGTGTAGCAAATCCTGTAAAGTTTAATATTATTCCAATTAAAGCGAATGATGGCAGTGATGTAAACCTTGCAGATGCTAGAGATATTAATGGTGATCCCATTAATCCAAATCCAAATTCTTTCCAAATTGCATACAATGGAGTAGAGTTGCGAGCATGGTTCTCTGATCCTCCTAGCGGTAGCGAGGGGGGAAGATATAATATTCCAGGTTCATATAGTGGTGGTGGTAATAATCAAGGAATATTTGATTTTGATGCTTTCCCAATGTATGCATTCTATAAATTTAGAGATGGTGCTTTTATTAGAGGTGCAGAGTTGCATGACATTGATGAGTTAAATAATCTTTCCACTCAAAACCCACAGTGGAAGAGAAATTTTGATCAAAACATCAATACAACTACAGGACAATTTGATGCTGTTGATAGAACTACATATGGATTGGCATCTCCGCTATCAACTGGTCAGATAAATGTTAATGGTGTAGGTGATTCTAATCAAATCTCTAATATTCCTAGTGATGATGTTGTCCCTGCAGCATTTCAACAAGTTAGTAGATTATCATCTTCCACTATTGATACTCAAGGCGAATCTATTCTTAGACCAGGGTCTCGTTTAACGACCCTATATATTAATAATGAAACTAAGTATTTTGATTTAGAAGATGTGTTTGGATTTGATAGAAAGGTTCTCACACCAGATGTAGTAAATACTGAGGCGATGTTTATTGTTGGTAGAGCAATCGGTAACACCGCAGTAGATATTGAAGTTAACATTACGTATGTCGAGCAGTTGTAACAAATGACAATTAACAATCCAGTACTCTTTGGTTTAAAAGTATCAAATGTATTTTCTGATATTCAATCTAAGAGCACTGCTCTTAACAATCTAGGTTTAGATATTAGAGATCTTGCAGTTATTAATGGTATCTCTGGTAAACTTACTTCAGATGAATTACAACAGGTATCTGGTCTTGATGTTAACCTAACCAAATACATTGATAGATTAAGATCAGATACTAATCAGTATTCAAACTTAATTAGATTATCCTCAGGTCATCCTACTACGACTAGAGGTAATTTTGAAGCATTTGGTGCTATTTCTGGTGGTGCAGTAAGATACAAATATATTCCTAACGATAAGGGAGATAATGTTACTTCAAATGAGTTAAAATTTGGTGATATTTCTACATCACGTGTTAGTGCATGGAGTGGTGGATCTGAGGCAACTCCTAATGAAGCAATCTCTTATGGTGCGTCTGTACAATTAAGAGGATCACTTAAGTTAGGTCAAAGTCCAACTTATAATGTTCCTGCTAATGAATCTATTTGGAATGTTCTGGGCGATCCAGAACCAATAAGATTTGACACAGAAGTTCCTACTGAAATTATTAAAATTAATTTGAATGGGCAACCTGCGTATGTATATGCAATGCGTGGTATTCCTCAAATATTTACCACAGCATTCAAGAGTTTAACAATGTCATTTGGGTTTCAACCATACAATGTTGACGGTGAAAATAAATCCCCAATTTTTACATTTACTGAAACTGATACTGGATTGGAAACTGTATCTAATCCCAGTCCAATAAGTAATGTATCTACAATTAAATATAACTCTTCTCAATTTAAAGAGAGGGAGATGAGAGTTTATTTCCCTCCTAATAATATTAAATCTCTGACTGCAAATAATTGTAATCTTGCAGTGTTTCCAAAAGTAAAGTATCCAAATATTACTAATATTACATTAATTAATAATATTCTGACATCAATACCTGACTTTGCAACTATTTCATATGCACCATCATATAATGCTGACAAAACAGAAATTGAAGAACAAAATTCAATTTTAAGAGAAATTAATTTACAGAATAATCAGTTTTACTTAGATGATGATTTAGAACAGAGATTTTTAGGTAGTAATACAATGACGAGGTTACCAACCTCTTTATATGAACTTAATTTACGTGGTTGTTTTCAACAACACACAGCATTTTTAGATGCAGAAGATTACCTTGTATTAAAAGTAAATTCAAGTGAATATAATAATGTCAAAATAGACACTATAGAAAAACAAACGTTCTCATTTACTATTGGAACTGCAAGTAATGTTCAAATTAAAGGTCTTTACTTTGATAAACATAATTATACTGGTGTTGATCCCTCTGTATATTATGTGTATATTAAAGACCCAACCAGAGTAGGAACTACTGACACATTAGAAACTATTTCAAGTTATCAAGATAATGTAGAAGTACTTGATTTATTTACCAAATGTCCTAGATTGAGAGAACTTAATCTTAATCTACTTAGTAGTAGGAGAATCTATAGAACTAATAATTCAAGATATGTTGATGTTTATAATGATGATTTTTATGGGTATGTGGATGGTGTAGAAATTACTCCAAGAGTAAATCTTAGACATATGCTGAATTACAGCATTCATAATTGTTATTTTACTAAACTGAATCCTATTTTTGAAAATCCTGCAAATTTAGGTGGATTGGGTGCAGATGAATCTCCATTAGTCACTTTTGATGTTGGTGAAAATGAAGCACTTACATCAACTGGAATTGATTTTCAAAAAATGACATCAATTAGAACTATTAATATTAATGATACGGCATTACCAATTCCATCTGGTCTTACTAATAGAACAACTCTAACAACAGTAAATTGTGGTTATACACGTTTTCCCAGTAGAAATCCAGTTGCTGCACATAGTTCTCCTGGTGGTCAACCTGAACCTCAAAACAATTATTTGTGGAGCAGTACCAATCCAACCGCATTGACCGAATATATATTTGCTGGTTGTAGTAGCCTTAGAAGTTTAAGTTTCTATCAATCTAGATTAGATGGAATGATTCCTAAATTTACTGGTAATGATGGATTAACATCTATTGATTTTAGAGGTACAAGAATTGAGGGTGGTCGTCCAGGTGGTCAAGGTGCATCTTTTAATGGTGGTGATCATGGTAGAAGATATATTATGTGGGATGATACCTTCCAGGATGCTCAAAAGATAACTTCAATTAGAATTTCTAGTAATAACCTTGGTAGAAATATTGGTACGTATAGTCCAGGTAATGGTCCAACTTATACAGGTGAGGACGGTACTGTTAAGACAAGTGATTATTTTGGTGCAGAATTCCAAGAGGGTACATTTAGTTTACCAACATTAAAATATTTGGCAATTGATACCAATGGTCCTTATTTAACTGGTTCTTTTTTCTCTATTAATGGTGCTCCTGCATTAGAAGAGTTGTTTTCTAATGGTGTTGGTTGGGGAACAGCATTTACTGATGGAACTCCATTTCCAAACTTTAATAGTAACGCTAATATATACCGAGTTGATCTTAGAAATAATAAATTTAAAGGAACTATCTCACTTATTAATCTGAATAAATTGAGATACTTCTATGCAAGCAGTAACATTATAGATACAATAGGTACTTTGAGTAATCTTGGTGCATTAAATTATTTCTATGTGGCTAATAATCAAATTGCTGGTGCTGTTCCTGATTTTTCAGCAGGAGCACCTAATCTTCAGTTTGCTGGACTAAATGATAATTTATTCAATGCTTATAATGTAGGTTCATTGAGAACTATGACTAGAATTAAATCTCTCGATTTATCAGGTAATTATTTAAATACTCAAAATGTCGATAACATTCTGGAAGATTTATTAATTAATTATAATACTGCAAAGCGACGTGGTGTAACTATTAATTTGAAAGGTGATTTCATGGGAGCACCATCTTCAATTCCAATTACAACACCTACTAGTAGTACAACTAAAGTGGGAGAAGAGACAATTGTTGTAAATCAAGATCCAATAACACCAATTACTACATTTGCTTTACAAACGTTAGATATTAAGGATGAAACTGTAGGTACAGCACCTAACGATACAATTAAATATGCTAAACTATTCGTTGATGGTGTTGAAGTTATTTTACCAAGTGCTGTTGTTCAACTTAATTATGCTAGTGACCAAGTTGAATTTCAACCAGGGTTTCCACCTACACAAGGTACTATAATTAAAGTAGAACAGTGGCAAATTTCTAATGGTACAATAACAACACTTACTGGTGGTATTACTATAAAAACGGAATTACTATCTAAAGGTTGGACAGTCCAAACTAATTAATAAACATGGCTAATCAAGGTTTTGTACAAGAATTAAATCTCTCAGAAATTACAGATGGTGCAGAAATAATTGCCAACCTAGCGGGTGGCACTGCAGCAGCGGATCTTCGAGTGTTTAGAGGATTATCATCTGAGAAATCCCTATTATTCTTCAATAGATTCAAAAATAATGCAGAAACTGAAGAATCTACAAAATCAATTGAATTAGGAACTAAATTTTCATTTGATACTGAGTATAATTATACAGATGATGATGCTGTTGAGATTCAACCTATCAATTTGATTGAAGATTTTGATTTTGAGTACGTTGGATTTGAATCTGATGATGTATTAGCAAATCCATTATCAGGACTTGATATCACATTTGAAAGGGGTCAATTATATGAACCTGGGACATATGAAGTTAAATTTAAAGGTGGTGGTGGAGTAAATCTTTCTGCTACTGCAGTAGTAGTTGTATCTGATGGTTCACCTGGTTCCGTTGGATTTCGTGGGCAAATATCTTCAGTAGATATTACCAGTAGTGGCACTTTTAGTGTAAGTGGTGACTTTGTAAGTGGTTTCAGTCAAGGAGATATTCTCACAGTTGCACAACATAGAATACAAGGAGCATCGAGTTACATTTCTGGAGACATTCCAGGAGATGTGACAGGTATTATAGGTGAAGGATTTTCAGTTACATTAGTTGGATTCCCTTGGAGAGTTGTTTTAGTTGGAAACTATGCATGGGATCCATCATCATTAGAAACTGAATCTTTACAAATTGAGATTAACAATACAAGTAACATATTAAATGGATTGTATGATGTACGTAAAATTAATGGTGTTAATAAGTTTGTAAATCCCAATAATTCTAGTGAGAAGGCATTTGATATTAACAGAAAAATATTTGCTCAAGAAAACATTACCAGAAACCTGGAGTTATTTGATGTAGATGGTGATGGTGTATTGTCAGAATTCGATATTGATTTATTAGAAGTATTCTTTACTAACAGTCAAGGATTTGATCAAACATCACTTGCAGATTTTCTTGATGACGTTAAAAATTGGGTTGATAATTATATTACAGCAAATGGATTAGAATCAGGTGCTATTAGAACTAATTCAGTGTCATTAGTATCATATATGGAAGGATTAAGTCCAAAATTGATGAATATTGATGGTATAGGTGATGAATCAAATTCTACCGATATTCAATTATTAAGAACTTACATTTCATTTTCTAATAATTCTAATGGTGCAACAGTATCACAACCAGGATTCTTATATACTCCAATATCTGCTGCAACATCAATTACTCAATCTGAAGTAAATATTACTGGATTAGGGCATGTTATTGCAACTGCAGTAAGAGTAAGAGAATATCCTAATTATGACCAGCAGAAATTATATGATGCAATAGAAAGTTATGAAAAACCATATTTTACTATTTACAAAGTACTGCCTGGATCTGGATCTAAACAAAATATCTTTGATACTTTCTCTAAGTTTGGGAGAAAGATGACATGTACTACTTCTCAAACAGATTGGATTACCGTTTCTATTGGTAGTTCATACACTCAAGGACTTATTGATTTTAGAATTGCAGATAAATTTACATCAATTATTGATAATACTATAACATATTTCGTGATTGTTGTTGCATCAGGTAATGGATTTTCTCCAGGAACCACATTTAGTACATTTAACCTTACAGTAGTTTCTTCAGTTCCAGTTATTGGATCTAATGACACTGGTGTGGAATATGGTATTTTTGATGGAAATGGTAGAGATAGATTCTTCCTTAAAACCCAACCAAGATCTACTATTGAAACTGACAAAAAAATTGTATTGATTGCAGAATCATATATTCTACCATCAGCAGAAAGCACCACATACAATGGAGTATCAGTACCTACAACTACACTATTCCCAGATGTTATATTTAAAAGAGATGATTCTCTAACAATTGAAAATGTTGGCAATTTAGAAACACCTGAAATCCTGGAAGTAGGTGGAGGTGGATATGGTAGAACTGGTGGATTTAGTTATGGTTTAAATGAAGGATATTCAGTAGAACTTGATAATGTTGGAGATAATGTAGATCAAGCATCATATTTAAAAAGTCAGAAATATAGAGTTGATACAGATTTATATTATGAGAAAGATGTTAGTATTGATGGATTGATTACAGCATTTGATCCAGATAATTTTAATAGTAATGATAATCAACTAGCAGAAGAAGCATCTCCTGGCATTTATATTAGTGATGCAGGGTCACAAATTACAAACTCTCTCAGATCTGATTTTGCTGGCAAGACACGTTCATTCTCTAGTGATTATAACCCTTGGTCAATTAGTGATGGTATAATTAAAACTACATCGTTTAGAGTAAACATCAATGACTTGTTCTTCTCTACAAGTATTGACCTTGACTTACGTCCAAATGCAGGTGAGGCACCTTATCAAAATGATACTAGTAAATTTATTAATGTAGACGAGACCCTGGCAGATAATTTTGTCATTAACCCAGCAAATCCAGAGGCATACAAATTAAAGATGACAATTAATGGAGAAGATTTCTTCATTATCATGAAGAAGGTCTAGTTGCCATCAATAACTGCTTGAGGAATATTATCTCCAATAAGTAAATCATATTTTGCTCCACCAAAGTCAATTCTCAATTTCTTATCAACATCAAGATCTGATATCGTAACACCTTCAGGAATATCATATATATCAGCAACTGGATGATTGGCAGAAATATTTCTAACATTTAATCCACCAGCAACACTCATGTCTGGTTCATTAATTGTGGTAGAGAGACCAATGGGAGAACTATCAAATGGTGGTGAGGTATCAAGTGGTGGGCAGCACAGTTCTCTATTTGTTGTGTTATTAGTAAATGTATAGACAGTCAATGGATTCATGGTATTTTGAATTCTGGTTTGAACATCAGTGCCTGTACCAAATGGATTAATGAATCTAACAAAAGGAATAATATTTTCGACTTGACTATTACCATCACTTAGTTCATATACTTTACCTCTAAACTGAACATAATCAAATGGATCATCAGATAGTGATATTCTCTTCGCATCATTAAATTTCTGGTTTTGTAAATTAATGATGGTGTGAGTTTTTTGATTATCGTTACTAAAATTATTAGTAACATTCATTCCATTGGCAGGATCTGTTCCAGTATAGTGCTTTCCATATACACTGTAAGCACCTTGGAACTCACTAAATTCACTGAAGTAAATAAGTTTTTTTACTCCATCAATATCTGCTCTACGTATAAAACTATTAGCAGGCAATTCTCTATTAGTTGTACCTGAGACAGGAATACTATTAGGATTGTGGAAATTAGTAGATGCCTCTGCAGAAGTTAATACAATTGCACTTGTTACTTTACAATATTGTTCTGCAGTTCCTGTACTTCCTCCCACCCAAACATTTTGGTAATTTATTAATGGAGTTTTACCTGTTATATTACCTGCAAAACTAATACGTGAACTTCCATTTTTAACTGACCATTTTGAAATCCAGTAATCGGAGGTATTGAATTTAGTCCAATCAATTTTCTTACTGAGTGGATTACCATTTGAATCATTTTCAGTATCCACCCATGTATATGCTTTAGGATTTACTCTAACAATATAACGATATTCATAGTTACTACCCCTTCTAACTTTAATATAACCAATAATACGACCGATAGGAATATAGTCATTAGCACCTGTTAGTCCTGCAGTGTTAGGGAAACCTTTTTCAGATATTGCTGATTTTATAGGATCATCACTTGATAATTGTATATGGACAACATCATCTTTGTACAATGAATTCGTACTTTCTGTTGGTTCATAATCATCATTTCTTTGATTTAACCTATCAAACCAATGTACTACAACGTCAGTTGCACTTTCTGCCATTGTAATTGTGCTAGAACCTGGCCATGCTTGTGTAGTAGTATCAAGAGAGGTATCATTTGCTTGACTTAACAGTGGTGCAATATATTTGGTATCATTAAATGTGACAATTTCACTCTCACCATCATCGTTAGTAACTACCTGAGTTTGATATGCATTTTGATTACATGCAATACCATTACAATAAGATTCTAATGGTTTAACAATATCAATACCTTTATCATAATAAATTGCAGCAAATGCGTCACCACCAGTCATATCAGTGTAGTTATTGTTAAAGAAAATATAACCCTTTCCATCATCATTAGTATCAATATAACCCTGAACTCTTCTATAAACTGTTTGATTGGATGGATCTCTATTAGATACAAATACCATACCTGATGATACACCATCCATGTAACTATCATTATCACCATTTTCATATGCAAATACCAGTCCTACACCTGGACCTGTAAATGTAATTCCATTAGTATCAGTTGTATAGGTAAAGTTTACACCACCTACACTTGAAGATCCACTACTACCAATGGCAGCAGTGTTTGAATAAGTTCTAATAAGTGTCTCAGTGCCACCTGTTGATACCTCATAGATTTGAACATTACTATGTGCAAACTTACATGTTGATATAGGCAAATCATTTGAGAAGAAAATTCTAGGAGTAGATGAATTACCTTTTGCTTTTAATAATAATGGAGTTACAAATCCACGGTGATTAAAGTAAACGAATGAGGTAGCACCAGCAGATTGTAGTGTAACTTTATTAAGAATAGCATCTCCATTAGAACTCGTTGTATTTTGAAGAACTTCAATAACTCTAGTTCCTCTTGGTATTACTGTCTCTGTACCAGAAAATGAGGTTACATTTTCGGGAACGATATAATTACCTACTTCAATCTCCACAACGTCACTAATGCTTAATTTTCTAGTAGAACTTCCAACAGCAGATGATGATACGGTAGTAACATCATTCCATTTTACTTTTGGTGTATACTGTGATTGAACAGGTAACGTAGTATAGAATGTCTTATATTGGTCACCTGCAGATAATAATTGTGGTTTACCAAATGTTCTTTGATCAATACCTGTCTCTCTACTTGTACCACCAAAACCAATAGTATTATCTAAAAATGTCTTGAAGTCACCAATTTGGAAGAATTGATAATTAGGTTCATAAAAGTGTTTGTAACTTACTGGATCATATCCTGAGTTTTCATCTGCATACCAAAAAATAATACCTTTCTCATCGACTTCATTTTGAAATTCAATGTCCTCATCTTTCATGAAAAATGATGCTTCAAATGCATGTTCTTCATACTTAGGAATGAACTGATCAATAGTAATTCTCTTTTCTCTAATTTGATTTCCCGCTTCTCCAAATCTAGCAACAAAGTGTAAGTTATTAGTTAATGTATCAGTAGAGATAGTATCGTCAAGATCACCTGTACTATAGATTTTAGTAATTAATTCTCCAAATGGAGGTAATCCACCAAAATCTTCGGTGAACACATATAAATCTGGAGCATCAAATCTTGCTTGCTGGTCATTATTAGATTTTGTACTGATACCAATATACTCATTGTCAAGAACTAAAGTTACTGTCTTTGTACTATCACTTAATGCAGTAACTTTATATCGTCTTACACCTTGTTGTACATCACTATTTTCATCTAAATCACTAGATCTTAATCTATAATCATATATGTAATCATTCTGCATAAACTGATAATAATATAGATCAGCATTAGCACCAGTAAATGTGATTGTATTTGCTGAGGTTGTAAATGATCCTGATGGTAATACCAAATTCTTATAAATTGAATTTAAGTATGTCTTTAATCCTCTTCTCTGATATGGATAGTATCTAATGAAAGATCTGTTACCATCTGCATTTGCCCATACATCAGTACCAAAATTAGGAAGATCGCTGATTAATACATTTTTACGGTTGAAATCAGCAGTAACCTCAACCCATAACCTATCTACTGTCCACTGCTCTCCTGTTGGTCTGAGAGTGAAAATTCTATATTGTTTCGATCTCAATTGACCCTGCAGTGAGTCAATGTATAAAATATCATCTGTAGCAAGTGTCAATGCTGTCTGTAATCTTACTTCTACAAACTTTCTTGTACTATCACCTAAAATGCTTATAAATGCATTGATCCATGCCTGTTGATTTGATGTTAGACCTGGATTATTAGTAATATAATTGGTTACAAATGTAGTATTAGGTTGTCCATACTTAGTTTCTACTGCTGACAATACCTCAGGAGCTTGAAATCTAAATTGACAATTACCACTGGATCTAATTTGGAATCTATGTGTACCTGATACTGTTGGTTTAAAATATCCATTCCACTTAACACCACCAAGAGTGGATAAGTATGAATCTCTAATCTTGTCTCCATATAGGAAAAATCCACGCTCCCAGAAATTATCACTCTCTGTTCTCTCTTCACCCGTAATTACATCATATGTACCATTAAAGAACACTTCTTTGTTATCATATACTCTTTCAAATAAGAATCCATCTTGAATACCACTACCGTGTGATAATACAGTGGTAGTGATTGAATTGGGTGAAACTACTCGGTAGATGTTGTTGTTTGACAATACAACATCACCAATTTGATATACTTTATTTGTTACTAAATCATCTGGTTCTCTAATAATATTAGCAGCATCATAATATGTCGCAATAGGACCATCACCACCAAAGAAGAATGGTTCACCAGTTGTAAAATATACTGTGTCTAATCTATTCTTAATTTTAACATATGGTTTATATGGAACTGGATTATCTGAATTGTCTACCTGTGGAAGACCAGTTAAAGGATCAGTAAGAATCTGGGTAAACTCCACCATAATACCATCTAACGTTAGGAACGTTGATGCTGTGATATCAGTAACATAAATGTTTTTAATGGGGGCAATATCTTCTACAGTAAATGGGTCACCATCAGACATACTATCGGTTCTCAGGATATTGTTCAGTGCTGATTCAGGGTTGATCAAGTCACTGAGGTTGAAATCACGTCTCAGTCCAATCCTGTTAAATACTTTTACTGCCATGAGTACACGGGTTGCCTTTTACTGTTATTTATGGTATAGTGGTTTAGTCAATCTCATATTTATATGGACTTTCAAAAGTATCTCGACAATCTCACCAACCAATTGAAGGCAGTAAATGCTGACATTGTAGACAAACAGGAGGAACTGGATAAACTCAATGAGTTTCGTACCCGTATCAAGGGTGGCATTGAAGTTGTCAAGCAAATTCAATCAGATAATGCAGAGACACCCAAACAAAATGAAATACAGGAGGGAATTCGCCAAGAGGTAGAGCAAATGGCACGACATGGTGGTGATTTAGACGCACTGTGACAGTGTACAAACCACCACACTACAGGTCGCCAAGGACGAGGTGTGCTCTACAATATGAACATCAACGGAACACAACCATGATCAACACCACACTGACCGCCGAGAAGATTGAGGACTACACAGTAATGCTGTGTGATGCCCTCTACATGAACTTCAAGGAGTACAACATTCGTGCTCATCAGCGTTCCATCAATCAGGGTGAGGACAGCACTGGTTACCATGCTCGTAAGATCGA
>Ga0163109_10000551_pt1 | contig 29934 bp, 28 predicted proteins | sample CRUFie1St13metaG_FD_108704 | JGI IMG/M metagenome (GOLD analysis project Ga0163109, IMG submission 108704) | Marine microbial communities from the Costa Rica Dome - CRUD Field 142mm St13 metaG | ecosystem: Environmental > Aquatic > Marine > Oceanic > Photic zone | place: Costa Rica: the Eastern...
CAGCAAGTATCATCAACTGATCCCAGGGGAATTAACAAGGCTTATCCCCCAAGTCCGTATGCTCCAACTGGAATTGGGCTGAGCATCCCTCTTGATTACTCCGGATCATACAATAGAAATACTGGCACCTTTCATGTTCCGCATTTCAACATAGAGCAAGAGGAGTCTGATGATTATAAGGACCCAAGATTTAAGGTTCCAATTCAAGAGTGTAATGCGCAGATAGATATTGGCCTATCTGATGGACTAATAAACGCAGCAGACTTCATGAAGAGGTCTCCGAAGTATGCAATACCTATTTTTAATGAAATCGAATCAATATATGATAGTGCCATAAGAGCTTCTTCTGGCTTAGAGGCTGGCCGCGCATTATCTGTAATGAATTTGGCAAAGGGAAAAATTAAAAAATTACATAATAAGTATAGAAATTTGCCATTTGAAGTAGAGGCGGCCAAAAATAGAAGCGGAATAAGCAGAGATGGTGGCCTTAGAAATATAGGCGGTCTTTTTATCTCAATGTGGGACTATATAACGATGTATAAACTTGCAACACATCCAGCTTACTCTGTAGAGTGGGGAGGTCCAGGTGGATATTCTGATCCAGATAGTCAGGCCAAAATAGTTCAGTTTATATCAAATATTTATAATCTTGATATTTTAGCTGATAAGGTAAGCGCTAAGGATAAGATCGATTATAGCGTAGAAGATATTCTTATGGGCGTTAAAAAGTCTGAAAAAGAATTAAGTTTTAAATCTGGGATTACAAACAATGTTCCAAAATTTTACTCAATAAATTCGAGTGAAGATGGTGCTGATCCCAGTATGACCATATACACTGATTGGGATTATCCAGGATCTAGTCCAGGTGGAGACATCCAAGTATCTGCTTATATTGATCGAATGAAACGATTACAGGATGCAAACGATTTGAGTAGTGACATCAGGCTATCTCCGAATGATATTGCTACAGTAAGCGGCTTTTATGGAGTGACGGGTGGTGAGGGCTCTAAAGTTCAGTCTGGTCCATATGGTGAATCAAAAACCTCAGATCCAACCTTGGGGGTTTACTCATTTACAGCCAAGCTGAGAGACTTTGTATCAGGGTTCGTTTTGGATCGCGGCAATGTTTCTGAGTCTAGTTTTTTTACTGAATCTAAATTTTTATCCAAAATTTCAGAGAGAAAAGGTGACTTACGGCGTATAATATTTACGTCGAAAGTAGAGTCACTTTTAGACGAAATTTTTTAAAAAAAAGACAAAGGGAATATTGTAATATGAATGATAAAGTTACTCCTGCACCAATTAAGATCTTGAGCACAAATGAGAATAGTGATGTAACATGCTGGGATATGGAAGATGCGAAAGAATATGTCAAAATATATATGACATATGAGATGCAAATTAAAGATCTTCAAGAATCAAGGAGAGAGTGGTCTAAGGATTTCATTGACGAAAAAGGTCTCCCAAAGAAAGAATTAGCCTCTGCATTATCTGCAGCAAAAAAAGAGCTAGATATGGATGTTGTCAGCGAGATATTTGATAACATAACAGAGATGGTTTAGAATAAACTGTTGAAAAATCCAAAGAAGTGATTATCATACTTTGGCGCAAAATGTATGCGAAAACATTAAACATTCAATCTATTAGATTTTAGAGAAAACAATGAAAAAACAACGTGGTTCAGGATTTATCTCCCTCCATAATCACACGGAACTAGGAAGTCCTTTGGACGGAATGAATCGTGTAGATGAAATCTTCAAAAGAGCAAAAGAAGTAGATCACCCAGGCATAGCCATAACTGATCATGGAACCCTTGCTGCACATTATGACTCATTTCTTGAGTCAGAAAAAACAGGGGTAAAGTTAATACCTGGAATAGAAGCTTATTTTGCAGATGATTTAGAAGAAAAGAGGTCATATCATTTAGTTTTACTTCCAAAGTCAGAAATTGGTTATAAAAATATTTTAAGATTAAATTATCTTGCGTATAAAAACCAAGTTTCTGGCTGGATGAATAAGAAGACTCCAAGAATTACTTGGGAGCATATTGAGAAATATAACAAGGATGTTATAGCTTTAACCGCTTGCCCTTCTGGGCTTATAGCTAGAACCTTAATTACTGAGGGAAATGAAAAGCTTGCATGTCAATATATAAAGAGGTTGAATTCGATATTCAGTGATGGATTCTTCTTAGAAATTCAGCCACACTCTCTTGACGTTACAACGGCCAAGGGAAAGCCCATTAGCCAGCCAAAGCTAAATGAATCCCTTATAAGGCTTTCTAGTGATATGAAGATACCCTATGTAATAACCTGCGATGCTCATTATAGGGATGCTGAGCATGCCAAGTATCATGATTTTATGCTTGCAATAAAAGACAAGAAGGCATTGGATGATCCAAATAGATTTAGGTACGGTGTTCAAGACATGTATTTGAAAACTAGGGATGAAATAATAGACTTTTTTGGTCCAGAGGTTGCCAAGATTGGAATGGATAATTCTATGAAGATTTATGATGCATGTGATTATCCAGAGTATCTAAGAGAGCGTGGGCCACAGCTTCCAGTTTATCCTGTAGTTGATTCTGAAGATTATTGTGAATTTTCAAATTGGAATGATAAGTCTGATGAAAGCATAAGGGAGGATAAGCAGTATCTGAGGTACAAATGCATTGAGGGCTTCAAAAAGAAGCTTGGAGGACTTTCTCACGAAGATAAGAAGCTATATTGGAATAGGGTAAAAGCAGAATTGGAAGTTCTAGAAGGAAAAGATTTTTCATCCTATATGCTTATAGTTTCTGATTATATAAATTGGGCTAAAAAAAGAATGCCAGTAGGCACTGCAAGGGGTAGTAGTGCAGGATCTCTGGTTGCATACCTTATTGGCATAACTGGTGTTGATCCAATAAAATATGACCTAATATTTGAAAGATTCCACAATAATCAAAAAACTGATTTCCCTGATATTGATACTGACTTCTCAAGACCCTCTGAGGTTAAAGAGTATCTCAAGAATAAATATGGAGAAACTAGAGTTGCATCAATTTCTAATATAGGAAGGTTGACACCAAAGGTTGCAATCAAGGATTGTGCAAGAAGTCTTAGGATAGGTGGTGATAAATCTACTGCATTTAAGATATCAAATATTATAACTCAAAACATGCCTGATTCTAATTCTATAAGTGATGCCATAAAAGATAGTCCGCATCTTTCAGAGTATATGAGAAAATATCCAGAGCTGCATGAATATGCAGATAAGTTACAAAATTTAACCAGAAATTGGTCTACGCATGCTGCGGGTCTTGTTATTGGAAATGAACCATTATACAATTTTGTACCCTTAAGAGTGGATGATAAAGGTAATACTGTTACTCAGTGGGAGAAGAATAGGTGTGAAAAAAATGGTCTAATAAAAATGGACCTTTTGGGTCTAAAGACTCTTACTGTAATAGATGAGGCTTTTAAGCTTATAAAGAAAACTACGGGTAAAGATTTATCTGTAGATGACATCAAAATAGATGATCAAGAAGTTTATAAAATGATAGGAAGAGGTGGAACTTCTGGTGTTTTTCAGCTTGAATCATCGCTAACTCCTCTCTGTATAAAGCTAAAGCCGAAATCAATACAAGAGATATCTGATATAAATGCAATAGGCAGGCCTTCATGTAAGCCTGACTCTAGAGCTAGTTATATCAAGAGAAAGCTCGGCAAAGAAAAATATAAAATTGAACATAAAAATTTAGAGAGAGCATTATCATCAACTTTTGGCATACTAGTTTATGAAGAACAGGCTATGTTTATTGCACAAGATGTTGCCGGATGGGATTTAAATCAGGCAGATTCTCTTAGAAAGTTGAGCAAGCTAAAGGGTAAAGATCCACAGTTGGCGCTAAAAGTTGAAGCTAATTTTATTAAAGACTCAATGAGGCATTCTAATATTGATCTTAAGCTTGCAAATAAAATATGGAGTGATTATATTGAAGTTTTGCAGGGTTATAGCTTTAATAAGAGTCACTCTATATCATATTCTTTTATATCTTACTATACCGCATGGCTTAGGCACTACTATCCAGTAGAGTTTATGTGTGCATTGATGAATTCTGAAGATCAAAATAGTGATGCTGTTCAGGAATATTTGGATCAGTGTAAAACTATGGGCATTAACGTTCTCCCTCCATGCATAAATAGTAGTCGCGGGGTATATGAGGTAGATAATGGAAACATAGTTACAGGATTTACATCAATAAAGGGAGTTGGAGAAAAGGCTGTTAATAGTTTGTCAGAAAATTCTGGAGTTAAAACTTTTATAGAATTTTTAACCAAGAATGACAGCAGAACTGTTGGAAAAACTGTTATACAATCTTTGGCAAAATCAGGGGCGCTTGATATATTTGGGTTGACAAGAATGGATATGTCTGAAAACTATCAAAAGTATAGAACCAAAGCACGCAATGAGTTAAAAAAGGGAAAAACAATTGACGAAATACAGATTGAGCCTTACACTAGTGAAGAATGGACGAGGAAGGAGTTGCTGCTAGGTGAACGAGAGGTTCTTGGCCGATCAATTAGCGGCAGTCTTCATGAGGTTTTTTCAAGTTTTTTCTCTGGAGGAGAAAATGTCTTAAAGCTTTCGAGACTTCCAATTTTACAAAAGGGAGACTCAGTAAGAGTTGAGGCTATAATTAAGACAAAAATAAAAGAATTTAAGATAAAAAATGGTAAAAATATAGGCAAAAAATTTGCAAAATATTTAATAGAAGATGTTCATGGTAATACCGCAGGCATGACGATTTGGGCTGATGACTATTTGAAGCTAAAAACTTTATTAAATGATGGCGTGCCTATAAAAGCGATATGTAGAGTTGGAGAATATATGGATACGAAAGATTTATCTCTTAGCTCCATGGAAAGAATATATGGGAAGAACTTATGATTTTATGTAAAAGCTGTGGATTTGGAGTTTCAGAAACAATGAGGTACGCATTAAAAAGTAATGCTTGCCCTAGTTGCGGTAAGACTTTATTTGGAGAAAGCCATGTCCAGGAAATGAGTGCTATATCTAGAAGTATTAGATCACAATCATTTTCTCAATCAATTAGTGATGATATAATATTTGATATATCCTTATTTATATTAAATAACTATTTGAGCATTAATGATCCTGCTTCTAATGAGACTTCTACCAATCATGACTTGAATGAAGATGGGCAAAATATTTCAGAAAACGAAATCTCAAAAGAAAGCATTAGAGAGCAGGTTCGCTCAGAGATTATTTCGAAAATAGAGGATACAGATGATGAGGCAAATCCTGAAGATGAGAGTGAAGACATGAGGATCTCTAGGCTAAAGAGGATGGCGAAAATGTCTAAAGGTCTAAATAAAATGGGAGCTTCTGTTAGAAGGATATCAACGTGATTAGGGCGATTGCAAATAAGAGACTAGATATAAGCAATGAAGAGTATTTATATTTCAATACGATAAAAGAAGAGATAGGCGTTGATTCTTTTAGAGGGCTTTTTTCTACAGATGAAAATGGAATTATTACGGCAATAACTCCGCCGCCTAACAAGACAACGCCAATGGTTTCTTTATTTTTTATATTAAATGTAATGATGAATCAAAGAATAAGAGCATTAGATAAAAAAATTGAATCAAGTAATTTTGAAGAAAGATTAAAGTTACTAGAAAATAAAATGAAAGATCTTTAGAATGGGTTTATTTAAAGACATTGCAAATATAGATAATTTTTCTATAGAAAATATAGATATTTCAGATATAGAAGATTTAATTAATAAGCTGCCAAAAAATGGAGTTATAGATTTAAATATCTCTGAGAGAGGACTCATCTATACGCTAGAGGGACAAAACATATGTCAAGAGCATATAGTCAAGATAGATAGAATGATATCAGTTCTCGACTCAAAGGCTAAAAAGGCATGGTCAAAAGCAGCACTTGAAAAGGCTAAAGTTCTTGGCCATAAAACTGGCAAAGATAAAGAATGGTCTGCCCAAGCAGATGAAGAATATATAAATGCAGTGAACGAGCTTGCTTTGGCTAAGGCTTGCAGAAAGTGGTTTGAAAACAAAATAAGCTACTTTTCTGGATGGCATTATGCATTTAAGTCTTTTATGAAGAGAGATTACTCAATAGAAAATGCTACGAGCTTAAATATTTCTAGATATAATGAAAGTAGCGTGAAGAAAGTAGAGCCCTATCCTTCAAAAAATGAAAAAAATGATGACGAAGAATGGGGAGAGATTGATTGGGGATAGCTTTTTGGGTAAAAATAGTTTTGCTCAAATTAGAGTTGGCAATGTGCCAAGATAAATAAAATAGCAGCAAGGAGCTGCAAAGAAAGAAGAGGTAATTTATGTCAGGTATGGTTTTTGGAGAAGTAGATTGGAATGCAGCAGATTCAGGCGGCAAGTCAGACTTCATGAGGCTGGAAGAGGGTGAGAATATCGCAAGAGTTATGGGGAACCCTGTTCAGTTTTATGTTCATTGGCTAACCTTGCCAGATGGATCAAAGAGAAAGGTTAATAGTCCAATTGATACTCCAGAGCTTGTAAGGAGACTTGAAGATTCTGGCTTTAAGCGGCAAGCAAGATGGTTGATTAAGGTACTGAATAGGGATGGAGATAACTTTCAGGTACTTGAAGTTGGATCTCAAGTTTATAATGGCGTTAAGAGCCTTTATAATAACAGCAGGTGGGGCAAGGTTACGAATTATGATATAACAATTACTCGTGGCCCCAAGGGATCACAACCCTTGTATAGCGTTACTCCAAATCCAAAGGAGCAAATTCCTTCAGAATTGAAATCAGAATATGTTGAATTCAATGATAGAATTAATATTGAGAAGCTTATTACTCCTGCTACAGCAGAAGAAATTTGCGATTTAATGAGCTGGAATGCTTCAGAGTATACTAGCGCATCTTCTAATTCTACTGCTGATGATGATGATTTTGGGTTTGATTTCGAGTAAGGAGACCTAGCCTAACCTTTGAGCAAGCGCATATAAACTAATATTTTATATGCGCTTTTTTTGTAATTTTTGCTAATTATTAGTATAATTTCCCCATGAAAAAAGTTTTGTCACTAGACATTAGCTCATCCACTATTGGGTGGAGTGTTATACGCATGCATAGCAGTGGCAAGATATATTTAGATAGCTTTGGGCACGTAAAGCCTCCAAGTAAGTCGGCAGCAGATAAAAAGGGGCTTGGGCTTAGCTATAGACTAAATGAAACATCAATTCATATGAAAAATCTTGTAAAAAAGATTAAGCCAGACTTTGTTGTTGTAGAGGACTATGCGAGAAAATTTTCAAGAGGAAAAAGTTCTGCAAATACGATAATAATCTTAGCAACTGTCAATGAGATCGTTTCTTTGGAGTGCTTTAAGCACATGAAAAAAGAGGTTGTTAGAATGCCAGTTTCTAGGGTGAGAAAGTTTATAAAAGAAAAATATAGCAAAACCCCACTAAACAAGGAGGGGGTAATGCCGCTCATGTCAACTTTGTTTGATGGATTTGTACCAACCTTAAATAAGGTTGGAAATATAAAAAAAGAATGCTACGACGAAGCAGATGCCTTGGCAGTCGGTCTAGCATTTTGTATCGAAAGAATAGGAAGTGAGGACTTAATTATATGCCAAAAATAATTATAAAAGATATTAATGCAAGAGAAAAAATAGTAAGCGGGGTATCAAAACTTGCAAGTGCCGTCTCTGCAACAATGGGGCCTCAAGGAAAAAATGTAATAATCGGCAAGTTTGTTGGAGCGCCAATAATAACTAAAGATGGAGTATCTGTTGCTAGAGAAATTGTCTTAGACGATGCGTTAGAAGATTTGGCCTGTCAATTGGTAAAAGAGGTTGCTGGAAGAACTGCGGATATAGCTGGTGATGGAACGACGACAGCAACAGTACTTGTTGACGAGATGGTAAGGCGTGGTTCCGAATTGATGGAAACTGGATATAGCCCATTAAAGTTTAGGACTGGATTAAATTGGACAGTAGAAAAGATAGTTAGTAAGTTGAATGAACTGTCAAATTCAGTTGAAGATTTTGATACTCTAAGATCTGTTGCATCGATTTCTTCAAATAACGATTATGAGATGGGAGGAAGCATAGCAGATGCATTTGAGCTCGTTGGATTTGATGGAACTGTAACTGCAGAAGCAGCGCCAGGATCAGGCTATTCGGTCAGAGAAATTGATGGTGTTGAAATAAAAAGCGGATATATAAGTCCAGCATTTTTGGAAGATGGAAAATCTTCAATTATTTTGGATAAGCCAAAGATTTTAATATTCAACGAAGAATTGACTCATTTAAACGAATGTTTGCCCATGCTAAATGAGCTATCAAATGATAATACTCCAATCTTAATTATTGCGAAGTCAGTAAAGCAGGAGGCTTTAAACACTCTTGTCGCAAATAATAAGATTGGAAGGCTCAAGGTTGCTGCCGTAGAAATACCAACCTTTGGGAAGAATCAAAAAGAATGGCTTGATGATTTATCTATACTTCTTGGAACCAAGGTTGTTGGCAATGATGGAGTCAGACTTAGAGAGGTTACAAGTAGTGATTTAGGTCACGCTTCAAAGGTTTTGGTAGGGAAGCATTCAACTAGAATACTTGAAGGAAGATTTTCAGAGGATAGAAAGCAATCAAAGCTTGATCAATATATTAAGGATTCGGAAATATTGATATCTGATTCAGATAGGAGGGATATTGAAAATAGAGTATCTTTTCTAAATGGTAAGGCGGCAGTAATAACCGTTGGTTACTCGACTGAGCTCGAATTAAGAGAGAAGGGTGATAGAATTGATGATGCTCTTTCGGCAACAAAAGCAGCTATTGACGAAGGGTATGTTGCTGGCGGTGGAGTTACTCTGGCCAAGATAGCAAGTGCAATAGACCTTAGTGATTTAAGCGAAGACCTTAGGCCAGCGGCAGATGTTGTTCTTGGAGCTTGCTTTAGGCCGATAACTCAAATATTATCAAATGGTTTCTTAGATCATTCTGAAATAATATCAAAAATATTAGATTCAAAAGACTTTTCCTTTGGATATAATGCAGCCAAAAATGAATATGGAAATATGATTGATTTTGGCGTATTAGATCCAAAAAAGGTTACGAGAGTTGCGCTTCAAAATGCAGCAAGTATAGCTCTTCTTCTTTTGAATACGGATGTAATAATAGCTGAAAAGCCAGATGATCCATCGTCTTGGCAGCCTCCAGCTGGATGGCGACCACCTGCTGAGAATAACTTAAACCATAAATACTGAGGAATATAAATATGACCAAGAGAATAACAGAAAGTGAAGCAGAAAAGCAGATTAAAAAATTCTTCGGAGAAGGAGTTGTATTTTTTGATGGAAGTATTGAGACTGCGGGATCATATGAGGCTATAAGCACCGGCAGCCCTGCGTTAGATGAGGCGATAGGCATAGGCGGTATTCCAAGAGGCAGAATAACGCAGCTTGCTGGTCAAGAGAGTTCTGGCAAAACAATGCTTTCTCTTTCTTGTATAAAAAATTATTTAGATCAAAATCCTGAAAATACAGCTTTATTCATTGATGCAGAATATACATATGATCCAGAGTGGGCTGCAAGTCAGGGGATTGACGTTTCTAGAGTGATGGTAATAAAAACCAATGATGCGAAAGAGATATTTGAGGGGCTCCTTGGGATAAATAAGATTAACTCTGTAACAAAAAAGATATCAAAAAGCATGAAGGGTATTCTTGATTACGTTATAGAGGGTGAGGATCCAAGGTTTAAGAATTTAGGTATAATTGTGCTAGACTCGATAGCCGTTCTTAACACTCCACTTGAAGTTGCTGCAACTGTTGGTAAAGCAAATATGGCTCCAATCCCAAGGTTTTTATCAACAGAATTAAAGAAGTTAACGCCAGCGGTTGCCCAGGCAAACGTTGCATTAATAGGGATAAATCAAGTTAGAGTAGATCTTGGGAAAATGTTTGGAGATCCTATGTCTTCTCCAGGCGGAAAAGCGCTTAAGCATGCCTGCAGTCTAATGATAAATATGGCACCAATGTTTGGTGCTGATAATGTTATTAAAAATGACTCTGATGAAAGGGTTGGTCACAGAGTTAGGGCGAAGATAGAGAAAAATAAGGTTGGAGCTCCGTTTAAAAAAGCAGAGTACTTTTTGGAATATATGAAGGGGATAGTCAATTGTGAAGTTGAAATCTTTGATCTTGCAGTAAAGTATGGGCTGATTGAAAGGCCCACATCTCAAAGCTATTTAATTAATGGGGAGAAAATTAGAGGCAGAGATAATGCAATAGAGGCAATGTCTTCTGATAAAGATCTTATAAATAGCTTAGATGAGAAAATTAGAGGCATCTATACTGGGTCTCAGCCGTTTGAGGCAAATACCAATAGTGACGAAGGGGGCCTAATTGACAATCCTCTCTTATCTTCAATAGAGTAGTATAATTATGTTAGTTAAGTGCAACCCAGAGTGTCGTGAAAATAATGGAATGACTGATGGCTCATTAGATGTAGGATCAAATTGCGTATTGTGCAATGATTGTGGAGAAGAAATAAGAAATATATCAAGCTATATAAAAAATTCGATGAAAAATGTTGGCGATATAGTAAGAAGAAAAGCACGAAAAGCATTTACCTTCTCATGTGAAGAATGTGGTGAGCTAAAGAGTGTGGAGCTATCTGATGAAGAGTTGGTCGGCAAAGGCTGCAAATATAGTGACCGTATATGTAAATTTTCTATAACTAAAAATATGATTAATGCAGTAAGAATTAATGGGGAGGCTAATAATTCAAATGAGTTCGATTGAAAAAAATGACAGCCAAACCATGGATACTTTAATTAATATTTGTCATTCTAATTTAAAAAATTCAAAAGAATTAGTTAAATATTTACTTCTAGACCGTGGTCTTTCAAAAGAGATTGTTAAAAAGTATAAGATTGGATTTTTTCCTCAGAATTTACAAAAGTTAACAAGCTTTGTTTCTGAGTCAACTCTTATGAGGCTGAATATTGCAGAAACGCCATATCGTAGTCAATTTTCAGATTATTTTTCTTTAATATTTCCAATATACTCAGAGTATGGGCAAGCCGAAGGAATTAGTGGAAGAACTTTGCTGCCGGATTTAGAAAGAAGAGGCATTGGTATTCCAAAGTATAAGAATAGTTCATATAAAAAATCAGATATACTCTTTGGACTATCAGACTCGATAGATTCAATAATTGATGCACAAAATGTATATGTTGTTGAAGGTTATTTTGATAAAATAGCTATGGACTTGGCCGGAATAAGCAACGCTGTTGCAATATGTGGAACTGCTTTTTCTCAAAAACATTTCATTAAGCTATCAAGATATACAGATAGAATAACTTTTATATTAGACTCCGATGATGCAGGGCAAAAGTCTATGGAAAGAATATATGAAAAATATGTAAATAAAGGAATTAAATTAAGATTTCTAAAAACACCAAGCCCCTTTAAGGATGTTGATGAGTTTTTTAAGAGAAAATCAAAAAATGAATTTGAAAAAGAATTCAAGCAAATAATTCCAGGAGTTTGGTAATGTCAAAGAAGAAAAGTAAATCTTATCAGCATAAAATTGTTGAAATATCATTTGATCAAATGAAGTTAAATAACTTTTCTAACTCAAATGGAATAAGCAATATGCTTACAGATAGTGCTATTGATGATAGAATATCCGATTTAAGATCTGAGTTACTTGAAGAAATTTACGAAATAATTCACGGTGATTATTTAACGGAGCATCAAAAAAAGATTTTATTTATGAGGCTAATGGGTAAGACTCAAAATGATATTGCTAAGCATCTTGGGATAACTCAATCCGCAGTGCATAAAGCTATGCATGGGAATATTGATTATAAAAATAATAAAAAGAGATATGGCGGAATAGTAAAAAAGCTTCAAAAGATATGCTCTACACATGCACGTGTGCATGAAATACTTACAGCTATTGAGGATGTTAAGTCTGAGTCAGATGAGTAATGAATTCTATTAATAACACAGTGAACTATTAGTAAACTATTATTTATTATTCTTATTTTTCTGCTAATTGATTGATATAAATCAAAGATTAATATAAGTTTAATAATTTGTATTTTTACAAAAAATATGGAGCACTATAGAACATGTCATTTTTAGATAAAACCTTGATTGATTTCGCAAAAAAGTCAAGACCTGGAATTGCAGGTAAGGATAGAATAAAGGTTACTGAAGACTTGAAGATTAAAAAGGTAGCCTTTGATATGGTCAAGGTATATGGAGACGAATATAATGATCTGTGGAAAGTTGAAAGCACAGATGATGGGGACTTTTTGGTCAGATCTTCAAATCCAAGCTTTCAAACAAAACAGAGTAGCAACTGGAAGGCAATTAGTGACTTTGACTGCAAGAATATTACCCTATCTTATAGGGGTGTTCCAATAGCTAGATTTGCTGCCGAAGAGTATTCTTTTTCATCTGAAGATATTGGGTTGTTCAAAGCAGCATTGCTTGAGAGAGCAGTTGATGACGGCGATTTTGTAAAGCAAGTTTTTGCCAGTCAGTCTGATGCGAAAGTAACTGCGATTAGCAGCGCATTTCCAGAGTTAAAAGATATCATAAAGTAGGGAATAGACAATTATGAAAGATGTTTCAAAATTAAAGCTAGAAGCAGAGAAGGCAATAGAAAGACTTGTTAACGGTAAAACATACACAACCAAGTATGCTTTGGATCGAATTAATGCAGCCTTAGATAAAAATCCAAGAGATGTTCTGATTGGGACCATGAGAGACGCTGTTGAAAAGTACTCTCAAAAGAATCCCTTTATTACACAGGAAAAAATCGGGTCCTTATATGACCATCTTTGCGGATTATCTTACAATAAGGGTAATTTCAGAGACAGCTTAGAAGATTTATTGCCTGTAAAAAACCATATTTCTCCAGATATAACAAAGGGTGCTTCTGGATCAAGAATGGATCACACAGGGCAATTACCACCTTTGGTTGAAGACTCTGAGCTATCAAAAGAGCTGGCAGGAGTTTTCTCTCTTGACTCTGGTCCAACCATACCAAACTATAACAATAATACATTAAAAAGAGCTGAGAAGTTTGCCAAGGTTCAGCTAGATTCGATTGGGCATCCTCCAATAAATGTTTCTGCAGTTAGATCAAACAATCATTTTGTCTTATGTAGCGCAACTTATAAGATGGCAAATCATGATACAGTAACTGTTGCAATACCCGTCAGCATTCATAATGGAGCACCATCTTTGCCAGAGTCCTTCATAAAGAGCGGAAGTCTGGTTGATCTTAATAATGATAACTTATTCCTTCATCTTAAAGAAGCTCAGAATGATTTATCGAACTCTAGGTCAAAGTCTGATTTTAGAAAAAATAGCTCAATTAAAATGAATAATGTTGCAGTGCCAGAAGTTCTTGAGGGTCTTGCAAATATTGATGATGCTCTTGTTGTTGCTGCGTCTAAATTTTCTTCAGACCAGGTAAAGATGGCCTCTAGCGTTGTCGCATCTGAGCTATCTGGATATGGAGTTGTAAATCCTCAGATTTCTGTATCATCTGCTGACGACAAGTCAATTACTTTTTCCGCAGATATACCGACAAAAAAAGGTAGGTTAGCAGTATCTGTTCCAGTAGAAATGGTAAATGGATCCCCAATTTTACCTAGTAATTTCACTTTTGATGAAAGTTTATATAGCTTCAGCGCTGATGGATTTAGCAAGTTTTCAAATGATATATCAGTATCTAATTATGGAGTTTTAAGTAGGCAGAAAAAAGATATGAGCAAGCAATCATATCACATGCTTGTAGATACAATGATAGAGGGGGTTTCTTCTGGAGATCTTAGGATGGCAGAGGATGCGCTTGCTACGATCGGAGGAAAGTTTGATGCTGGCCAGTATAGAGCCGCCTTTGATAAGTTTAGCAAACTATTGAAGCACTCTTCGCAAAGTAGCGAAAGAGACAAGCTGATAAAGTCCGCATTGAAAACTGGAGATTTAATTATGGTATCAACTTCAGTTGAGCCATATTGTCCAAAGCTAGGCCTACCAGTTAGTAAGATCGCCTTTGACGATAAGGGGAGAATGATTCCTGCAAGAAGGTCGTCTAAAGCAGATAACTTGGCTGATTCAGGAGCCATGATGTCTACATATAACATCTCTATATCATAGCAGGAATTATGAAAGAATTAGAAAAAATATTAGGAAAAATTAAGAGCGAGAAAAGAAAAGATAGAGTTGCAAAAATAGCTAACTTAAGTATATTTTCAGGCCTTAAAAATGCTGCAGCAGATCAGCATGGAATTTTTCAACATTTTCAGTCTGATGTTACAAATTATTCTACGAGAGAAAAGTCTCTAGAAATGAGAGGCGCTGATAGGGCTCCATCAAGAGAAACTCTTTATGGCGTAGGCCCTGAGCATGAAGAGTCATTTGTGCCATCTGATGCAGCATCAAATAGCTTATCAACAAGGTATTCGCCGGATAGAGTAGGGGTACAAGCTAGAAGACTTGATGATGGAGTTTATCAGGATCCTTATACCAAGAAGGTTTATGATTATAATGATGGGTTTAAAGCTGAAGATGGAAGAGAGTTTTCAGGTGGTGGAGTCTCCTTGCAGTCAAATATAATGAGACTTGGAAATCACGATATTAAAATTATTAAAAAAATATCCTCTAGCCTAAGGCAGAAGGGTAATTACCTGCTAGCGAAAAAAGTTGAAAATAAGTTTGGTATATAAGGTATAGCAAACCAGCAAAATCGCAAAGCTGATAGGAAATGTAATGAGCAAAGTTTTGCGCCATCCAGACAAAGAAGATATAATTGCCAGGCTTATTTCCGGAGATTCAGTGAAGGAAGTTGACAATTGGCTTAAGTCTAAATATCCAAGAAAAAAAAGATTGCATATTTCATATATGACTTTGCAAAAGTTTAGATCGGAAAACCTCAATCTTCGAGGAGAGGTTCTTGAAGATATAAAAAATAAAAGATCTGAGGTTGATAAGGCATCTGCAGCAGCTGAAGCAAAAATGATTATTGAAAGCTCTTCTGCATATCAAGAAAAAATTAGTGAGATAGTTTCAAACGAAATGGATGTCACAAAGAGGCTGCTAGAAATGGAGTCTTTGATAAACTCAAGAATAAAGTATTATTATGACTTGCTAAATAATGGAGGATCTTTAAGAGAGGATAAGATATTTTTAGAATATATATCAGCACTAAAAGGGATTATGCAGGATTGGAAGAAGTATATAGAAGGAGTTGCCGATCAAAAGATTGAACATAATGTCAGCGTTAGTGTAATTAATAACCATGCAGAAATATTAAAATCAGCAGTACTTGATGTTTTAAATGAGATGAATCCTGAGCTAGTTGGAGTTTTTATAGATAGAGTTAGCAGCAGGATGAGAGAAATGACTTTGGATGATACAAGGCAAATGGGAGTTATAGATGTCTGACAATAAAGAGAAAAAAATGAAACTGCTATATATTGAAGATATAAATAGCATGATATCTTTGAAGGATTGGATAAAAAATAACTTACCATCTTATAAGGATAAAGATCCAACCAAAAGTGAGATGGAAAGTTTTATAAATTTTATAGAAAATAAAAAAAGAGATCAAATTAGATCTGAAAATGCACCAGAATGGCGAGAAAAAATAAAAGTTTTAAGAGAAAGATGTAATAAGAAGTCTTAAATATGAATAATTTTTTTAAAACAAAAATAAAAAAAATTAGTAAATTGTTATCATCTGATAGTGAAAAACTTTTAAGTAGAGCTAAATATATGTCAGATTTAGGTATTGATTCTGATTATAAGTTAAAAAATTTTATTAAAACAAATATACACTTAAAAAAAATTAGTGGAAGCAAGAATGATAAGATAGCAGCAGCTATAGCTTCAAAAAATACTAATTTATTAAGTACAAATGATATTTATTATTATATAATAAAAGAAAAGTTAAATATGAAAAGTATTAAAAAAATTGCTTATCCAAATTCGTCTGGGCACTATTCAGAAGAAATTCATGATGAGTATAATATAGATAAGTGGGCTGGATTAGTTCATAAAATATATTCTGCAGTTGAATCTGGAGATATGATTTTGTCCAACGCTATAGACTATTATGGAAATACGCTTGGCAACGAAACTGGCGAGAGTGATAATTTCAAAAGATGGATGAAATATTATGGCGAAGGAAACCATTTAAAGTATAGCGAAGAAAGTCATGAAATGAAAAAAAATGCAGTATATGGAATGAGCCTGCTTGGCTCCGGCGAGTATGAGAGGCCCTCAACTTATCATGAGAGCGTTGAGTCCGGAAAGACGGAGGGTAAATCTAAGAAAGATTTCTTATGTTGGAAAAATAAGCTCCATGCAGCTATAAGAAGAATAGATAAATTAATGAGATCTTCTCATATGGAGCGTGAATCATATCGTGATATGGCGGAGATGCTATTAAATTTGAGTGATAAAATTATTAAATTATCTCCGGTGACTGCTGCTGATTTGACTTATCGTGCTGCAAATACTTTGACTAAAATTGGCAGAAATAATGATGCACAAACGCTGATAAAAATAGCGCAAGAAATTCCAGCACAAGCAGATGCCCCTGCAGTTCAGCAGCAGCCTCAAGAGATACCTGCAGAAAACCAAGAGCAAGGGCAGCAAGTTGCTGCCGAAAAATCATCTACAGAGCAGCGTGCTGAAGATGTTGGTTTGGGCACTGCAGATTCTTCTGAGCCAGTTCCACTGCAAAAGATAGAGACGCCAGATCCGAGGCCCGGTGAGTATGATAAGGTGCTGGGAGATATAAACTTGGATGATGCAAGTGAAAAGCTAGATGAGGTTGCGGGGATGTTGGCAGATAGAAGAATTATAAGGCTTCTTGCAGAGTTTGATATAATGTTGGATAAGCTTGGGGTTGCATCAATGTTTCCTGAGCTTGCAGAGTCTCAGAGCAAACTGATTGATGGATACTCATATGCTTTAACTAGGGTTACAAAAATGATGGGTCAACTTTCTAATGCAAAATCTTTTGTAGATAGCGGAGACTCTCAAATTCCAGGCACACCCAGTGAGCAGCAAGAGGCAGTTAGTCCGGAGGAATAAATGATACCGGAATTACAAATAATACAAAATATTGCAAAAAAATATTCTCTATCTGAGCCAAGAATTGTTGGAGGAATTCCTCGCGACATGGTTATTAGCGGAAAATCATTTAGATACAAAGATATTGACATAACAACAAATGCAGAAGATATACTTAGACTTGCTGCGCTATCTGCAAAGTCTCTTGGATTAAGCCTTAAAGTTTTCCCCGATGGTCATTCAACAATATTTCATAAAGACTTTTCTTTTGATTTTTCATCTAGGTTTATATCTAATGCTGCAAATGAATACATGAAAAGCAATTTTCCAGGGTACGATGAAAAATATTTAGAATCGTATAGTAGAGATTTTACCATAAACTCTTTAGAAGCAGATTTTTCTTTGTCAAACATATATGACCCCACAAATATGGGTATAAAAGATCTAGAAGATGGTCTTATTCGTCCAATTACTACCGCAGAAATATGTTTTTCAGATGACCCAAGAAGAATATATAGGGCAGTAAAGATGTCTTCGAAATATAACTTCAAAATAGATGATGAAATTATAGAATTTTCTAAAAGTAATCATAAAATTTTTAGCCCAATATATAATCAAGAAGTTAGGCCTCAATACGTGTCAGCCACAATAAGCGCTTCAATCGGTTTTAATGGAAGTAAAACATTTGAAAATTTAAAAAGAATGAAGTTGCTGTCTGCAGTGCCCTTATCCGGAATATTTAAAGACTGGGTTATAAACAATAGAATGCTTGATACATATTTTAAAAGTATTGATACGGAGCATGTTTAGCCATATCTTTGGTTGCAAGCCTAGTCTCTACTAATAGGGTCATATAATATATGATTAGAGGAAGAAAAATAGGGTGCCCATTTGGCCTTGATATTCCAGAGGGCTGTATGTGTGCTGGAAGTTCTGTTAATTTTATGAACAGAATAGATAAGCTTGAAGGTGATGAATTAGATATTGTTTCTAGTGAAAACTATGATATAATGCTAACGGTCGAAGAGCCATTAAGCTGTATTTACGCTGACTCAATAATTGAAAGCAAAGGTGTTGTTGATTGCAAGTTTGATCCTGAAAATGATTTTATTCCAGCAGGAAGTGTGGGTTTAAATGGCTCTCCATATTATCCACATCTTTACTCGGGAAACGTATCTGAAAAGATAACAAATGAGTATCCTGCAAAAAATTATGGTGACAATAATCATGATAATCCATATTTTGCTCTTTTTTCTTTATTTCAATAGCTAGGGAATTAAAAATGATAACTAAAATAGCAGATACTTTTTCTGAAGAAGAAAACATGACAGAGGCCGAAAAAAAGGAAGCCGAAAGACTAATTGATGATGTTCATCAAATCTTAGATGATGAGATATTTTATGCAGAAAATTTGGCTGAACTACTTGGAGATCAAGAGGGCTCTTCAGTTCCTAAAGACCAGACTGTTGGAGAGTATATAGAGACTTTTGAAGATGATATTGGTGATATGAAGGAAAGTCTTGAGGATATTTCTGAAATAGCAGCTGATATAGAAGATGAGTTCGGAGATGAAAAAATAGAAGATCTACTGCCTGGTTCAGAGGTGTCTCAAATAAAAAATGATGATAAAGATGCTAAGGAAACGGACTATATAAACGATGGCGATTTATCAAAGTTTATGCAGTATATAAGTGAGTCATATCCGGCAAAAATACCTCAGCATGACGGAAAATCTATGCTTGGTTGCGAGAGGGCAACAGGATTTTTGGAGAGACTAAACAACGAAATATCAAGAGCAATAAGAGATGACGTAGAGGGCAAGTTATCAGATGATATAGATCAACTTGAAGAGATTAGAACAAATATTATGAAAGATATATTAGTTTTAAAAAACCATCTTTCTATTTTAAAGAAAAAGTTCAAAGAAGAACATGAAAAGAAGGCTGCGCCACTTTGGTTAAATGGAGCTGGTGAGGAAATAAGGATTGATGGAGATATCAGCAAAAAAGCTTCTACTCCAAATAATATCGTTATATCGGTAACACCATTTGAAAGGGCAATATCCGGAATGTTAATAAACGCGACTGTTTCTGCTGGGTATGATATGGAAGAGGTTTATGAATTTTTAAAAGATAAGTACAAGCTATCAGACAGAGAAGAGTTGGCAATTATGCAAATAGTTGCAGATAGTGGATATCATATCTTTAAAGATCGTGGAACTTTTTCTGGCGACAAAGATGACGAAGGAAGTCGTGGTGTTGACTTCATGAAAAATTACTTTGCTTAATTGGATTTATGATTATGAAGGTGTCTAGACAAAATATTAGCGAAAACTACAATATAACTTCTGATTGGGTTAGTGATTTTGCAAAAAATTTGGAGAAGAATGCAGATTTTCTTTCCAATGTTAAGGGGGTTTTTCAAAAGAGAAATGCTCCGAAAACAATAGAAGAGAAGATGGCAGATATAAGAGAGAGGGTTGGTTATGGGTTGGTAAAGTCCAACGAAAATGATTCTTTAAAAAACATAAAAGAGGCTGCAGGATCGAGCCCCGCTGTTTGCCAGTGTTGTTCTGAGTCTTGCTCTATCTGTACAGCCAAAGAGGCAGGATTTTCAGCTAATGTAGGGAAAGATGAGAGGTCGGAACTTATTAGGCTGATGTCTCAGCTTCTGAATTATATCAAAGACTTTTTAATAGATAGGCCAGAATTGAGTTCTGGTGCTATTCTTGATCATTGTAGGAGGCACCCGCAGCTATCATGGAATATTTTATCTCCAAAGATGGATCATGATAAACTAAGTGATTTTATCAATTCGCAAATAAAAGATAGATCTTGCAATAAAGAGTTGGTAAAATATATATCACATGACACTACAGGTTCAGAGCCAGAGGATACGACTCCAGAGTTTATGCGCGGCCCCTCCCTATAGTGCGAGGATTGCGAATTGAATGGCTACAAAAAATAATAACGAAAATAAGTTATTTGACCAGTTAAGGTCGAGCTTCCTTGATTTAGATCCAGCTCATTTTGTCAAAAATAATCTAACTTTAGATGGAATGGAATTTAATGTATCAAGCAATGGATGGAAGTTTATGCTTGATATATATAGATATATAGCCTTACAGGCAACTCAAAAAACTGGAAAACCAGTAGTTATAAAAAAGGGCCGTCAGGTTGGAGCCACAATGATGGCAGGCGCATTAGACTTATACTTTACAAATAGTGGGTTATTTTCTAATCCACCCATAAGAGTTATTCATTTATTTCCATCCTTAGGTCAAGTAAAAAAGTTTACTCAAGATAAATTAGAAACATTAATAAGAACAGCAAAAGATGATTTTATAAATAATAATAAGCTATCTGGCACAAATGCAGTTGATAATTTGACAATGAAGCAATTTAACACAGGCACACTATGGGTAGATAGCCTGGGCCTTGATGGAGATAGAATTCGAGGTATGACCGCAGATGTGGCATTTTTTGATGAATTTCAGGACTGTGTAGGCCTTGCCGTTGGAAATGCTACAAAGATTCTTACAGCTGCTAAATATGGGCCAACAGCGCAGGGTGTGCAGGTGTATTTTGGCACTCCAAAGACAAGAAATAGTAATTTCGCCGCAACATGGGAGATGTCGGATCAAAGATATTATCATCTTGGATGTGTTAATTGTGGCGATACTTACCCTTTTTATCTTCCAAATGATAATAGGTGGAAAGAAATATGGGTTAGTGGAAATACAATAAAATGTCCTAGCTGCGGGTTCTCTCAGAAGAAAATTGACGCAATAGATAGGGGAAAGTGGGTCGCTACCAAGCCTGAGTCTGAATCTAAATATGTTGGCTTTCACATAAATCAATTATATATACCATATTTTACAAAAGAAGCTATAGAAAACTTGATGCCTGAAAATAATCCGACTCAATCCGAAAGGATTTGGAACAATGAGGTGATTGGTGAGTTTTATTCTGGGGCGGGAATGCCAATTACTAGGGCAGAGATTTATGAAAAATGTAGAGATCAAGATAGATATTTTTCAAAAAGAATTGATTCAGACCTAAAGCCAGTATACCTTGGTGTAGACTGGGGAGGAAAAGGGGATGATAAAAATAGCATTGGTGGACAGTCATACTCTTGTGTTGTAATATTGTCTGCTCAGCAAGATGGAACTCTGCTGGTAGAGCATGCTCATAAATTGAGAAAAACAAACTTTGATTATAAAAAAGATACAATACATGAAATGTATAGAAGATTTGGCGTAAAAAGAGGTGTTTCAGACTGGTTTTTTGGACAAGATGTAGTTCAGGATCTGCAGATGAGATATGGAGAGAAGTTTTTGGGAGCACAGGGAAGTGGAAGTCTATCTAAGCCAATAAAATATAGAGAAGATGAGCTAATAGTATCTTATAATAAAGATCTTTTAATTGAAGAAGTCTTTGATTTATTTAGAAAGGGTAAAATTAGATTTCCGTGGAAAAGCTTCGAATATATTGAGTGGTTAATTGATCACTGTACTTCTATGGAGTCAAAAATAAAAACAACTGGTGGTCAGCCAGTAAAAACTTTTCAAAAAGGTTCTGGGCCGAATGACGGACTTATGGCCTTAATGTATGCATATATGGCGTATAAGTTTGATATAACAAGTGGCTTTACTGTTAGACCTGGATTAAAAAAGAATATTGAATCATTATCTCCGGTTATAGCAAGAGTTGGAAGAAGAATTTAGGTATAAAATGAGAAGACAAACTATAAAAAATAATATAATAACAAAGTCTGGAGCGGAGTCTATATCGGACATTAGACGAGCACAGATATCTAGTGCAATAGATAATAATCATCCCGAAGAGAAATTGACGGACGGAAAATATAGCGCTATAGCTCATAGTCCTAAGTTCAAAAAAACAGCATCGATCGCATCACCTATGCCTGGCCCTACAGCTATGCATACTACTGATAGAATGTCTCCGGAGATTTATTCTCCATTATTTCAGCTTGCCAACTTGAATCTTCCAAGAGATCGAGTCACTATGAATGCTTGGAATAGAGTCTTTTATGATACTCATCCAATAGTTAGAAATGCGATAAATCTTCATGCTTCGTATCCAATAAGCAAGATAAATATAACTTGCAAAAATAAAAAAGTTCAACAGTTCTTTATGGAAATGGCGGAAAGAATTGATTTGTATTCAGTTGTTTATGGTGCTGCTCTTGAATTCTGGAAACAGGGTGAGGTATTTCCATATGCGGAGCTGGATGAAAGAGTGGGCAGCTGGAGTAGGGTTACGATATTAAATCCAGATTACGTACATGTAAAAAAGTCTGTAATTGGAAATAGTTCGCTAATATCTCTAAGACCAGATGCAGGCTTGCAAAGAGTTGTTAACTCTTCAACTCCTAGTGACCTTGCGCTTAGAAAGCATATACCAAAACATATAGTTAATTATGTAAAGAGGGGTCAAAATATACCTCTTGATGAATTTAATGTTTCTCATTTAAAACTTTTGAGCTCACCATATGATGTTAGGGGAACCTCAATAATTGTATCAGTATATAAAGATCTAATGATGTATGATAAGTTGAGGGAATCAAAGTTTGCACAAGCTGATGGAATGATAAATCCATTAACCTTAGTGACTCTCGGCGGAGAAAACGATTATAGGCCAACTCAGGCAGATATTGAAGCTTTTAAAAATGTCCTAGAAGAAGCGCAATATGACAAAGACTTTAAGATAGTTACTCACTCTGGTGTGAAGATTGAAAGAGCAGGATTTTCCGGAGGAGTTCTAGATATAGCTGGCGATATAACCTTGATATCAGATAATTTATATGCAGGATTAATGGCACCAAAATCATTATTTGATCAAGAAAGCGCTTCATATGCAAGCTCATCAGTGGGGCTTGAAGTATTGAGACAAAGGTATGATATATTTAGAAATATGATTAAAAAATGGTTAGAACGAAAGATTTTTGCACCAATATGTGAAATACAGGATTTTTTCGAATATGTTGACGGAGAAAAAAGGCTTCAGATACCCTCTATAGACTTCAATCATATGAATTTATATGATATGGGTGACTATATAACTAACATAGGTCAGTTTGTCGGAAATAAGCAAGTCTCACTACAAACACTTCATAGAAGCTTAGGCTTATCCTACGAGGAGGAAAGAAGAAGGCTTAAAGAAGAAGTTATAGACGAAGCCATATTTGCAAAAGAACAACAGATTCTTGGCGAGATGAGGCTTGCAGAGCTGATGGCAATTGATCCTGAGAAGGCAATTCCTGAGCCAGCAGAAGGTGCTCAAGGCGAGGGCCTTCCTGGTGTTGCTGATGCTGGTGGCGATTCTGGTATGGGTGGCGACCCCGGCATGGGCGGTGGCGAACCTCCTGCTCTGTAGCATTCCTATTAATTATTAATATTCATTAGATAACCTTGAATTTAAAAGGGGGGGTAATATGAATAATGATATAAAGAAAAGACTTGAAAAAATTGCACATTCAGCTGGAACCACACCTTTATATGAGACGGTTGATCCTGATGGTAACAAAGTTACATTTACTCCAGCATCACTTGTTGCTAATGGTGGAAAAGCAAAATCAAAATCTGGAAAGCCATTTCGAGTAACAAAGTGGAAAGGAAAATCTTTATCAGAAAAAGTTTTGAGCAAAAACTTTGGAAGAAAGAAAAAGTAGCACACTGAAATGAGCAAAAAAGCATATATATCAAGCCCTACCAAAAAGACCGTTAAGCCACTCAGCAGGAGCATGACGTTAATTCCTTCAGGCTCATATAGCTCAACCTCTGAAGACGGAATGGTAGAGGGATCAAGGGGGCTTTCTATGCCGCTGGAATCAACCCAAGTACCCTTGTATAGGGATGATGAAGTTGTGATGCGAAATGAGTATGATAGAAATCACGAAATAAAAAATTTTGATGATTTATCAAAAATTTTACTAGAGCTTTCTGATTCTCTTGATAAAAAAAGAGAACATGTAATGGCTGATTTTTCTGATTTTTTAATCATAAAGATTGCAGAAAATAACGTTAAAGATTATGAAAAACTATTCAGAATGGCTATTATAAACTTAGCAAATTCGGATGTCATAAATCCAAGTGACATCATTGAGTCAGCAGTTATTAAATATAGCGAGATGATCTTAGAAGGTAGCTCAAAAGAATCTGCATACAATGACGCAGTTAAAATATTATTTTTAAATAGCAAGGTAATAAACAAAAGGGCTCAAATATTAGAGATGAATCCAACCTATGTTGCAGATCAATTGCATAAAATAATTAAAATAATGTTAGCGAAAATTAGTCCAGAAAAAAGATCTGGATCTTTTAAAAATGTTGCAGAAAAACTTTCTGATTTTAATGTTTTAGAGATATCAAATAAAAAGGCTCCAGGTGGAGCTGCAATTGGGGCAAGCCTAGGGCTTGTAAAAAATGTTTTAAATAGTAAAGATTCTTATTTTGTTAATGTAGTTTTAAAAGAGCTTATTAAAAGGCTATAGGTATTTATATGAAAAAAATAGCGTTTCCATGGATAGATGGTCACGATCAATCCTCTGATTTATCCGAGCACCCAATTGATGATGCGTACTCCTTTAGAGACACGTCAACTAGGTGGTATGATACGTTCAGGTTAACTCCAGGAGGTGGAGATATAGGTGATGCAGACTCTGTAACAACTTATTCAGAAGGAGTTATTAGTCCAGTTGATCACCTAGAGAGCTTACTAGTATCTTTGGATAAGCAGCCAGATAGTGCAAACATTTTAGTAGTTGAGTCAAATGATTTGTCGCAAGAGCTAAAAAGTCTAGGTCATAATGTAGTTAGTTTTTCTAAATCTGAAGATTATATAAATGAAAGCTACATAAGAAAAGTTTCTGGAGATATTAGATTTTATAATTTTAATAAAAAATTTGACATCATATTTTTTGATAGTAAGAAGATAAATTCAAAAATAGCTCAAGATAATATTCTAAGCCACTTAGCAGATCCGGCATTTTTAGTAGACTTGTCAGGAAAAATTTTTGAAAAAAAATCTAAAAGCCCACACTCTATTGCTCAAGTTATTTTAAAAAATGGAAATGTATTATCATTTAGATGTAATATAGCAAAAGATAGTAGTGCAAAGACAATTGGTCTTCAGTCTTACTCTTCTTTGCCAAATGATTCTGGATTATTATTTAAATATGAAGTACCAACCGATGTTACTTTTCACATGGGTACTGTTGGATTTCCTATAGATATAATTTTTGCAAACAAAAATGGTGAAATATTAAAGATATCAAAAGAAATATCTCCAGGTGATTTGAGCCTTTACTCATGCTCAGGCGTGTCCAGTGTTTTGGAAATATCTGGAGGTTTATCCAACGAGCTGGGCATCAACGTTGGAGATGTGCTAAGGGAGGGGTCTGCAGTAGGCATAAATAAATCACTATTGTCAATGTCTTCATCTCGATGCTTTTTGAGCAAAAGCACTGATGGTAAGATAGAAAAATTTGCATCGTATAGGGAATATTTTTCAGAAAAAAACACAGAAGAAAAGAATGTAAGTGTATTTTGCTTTGATCAAAGCATTTTGTCAAATAAATCATTTTTAAAAGTCTATTCCTCAAGGGAAGTTAATAAAGATGATATAAAAATATATAGAGATGTAAATAATTGCACATTTGCCGCTGATAAGGCACCGATTAAGGTATCGTTGAGTAGCTTGGCTAGCTCTAATATTCTTAAGTCTCACAATAAAAGACTTTCTATTGGTCCAAATCAGAGTATGTCAGGTCTTAAAATTAACAGAGATTATTTGAAAAAAGCTCAGATAGAATTGAGAAAAAATAATAAAGTTGTAGTTGCCACATCAAGCGATTTAGATAATGAAATTCTTGAGTTTATATTGCATTCAAAAATTGCCTCTGAGTTTCCCGGAGTGAGTTACAGTAATAAGATTTCAGTCATGAAGATTCCTAAAGATTTTAGTGATTATGAAATGATTTGTGCTGCAAAAAGTAAGTATATTTCTAACAAAGTAAAACTTTTTGAGAATAATATCGTAAAGATTGCTGGAGTCCCCGTTCCGGAGCAAACCAAGAAAAAGGCAACAAACGCAAGAAGGTTTTTTGTAAGGGCAGAGAGCGGCATTCAAGAAATATTAAATGATTTAAATTTTAATAAAATAGAGTATGAAAAATTTTCTTCAGACCCAGCTGCTGTTAAAAATTCAAAGGGTGAGTATAACAGATCCTGCAAGAAAATATCTAAAAAAGTTAAAGCCACATTAGTGCAAATTAGAGATGGAATAAGAATAATGAACTCAATAAAAGATGTTTCCTCTACAATTGAAATGATAGATAGACTAACAGTGGGGGCAAAGGAATACTCCTCTCATATAAACAATATTTTTGAGCTGATCAACATCATTGAAACCCCTGATTTTGTAGCAGAGCATACTTCCAATGTAACGAAGACTGTTGCCCTTGGAGGAGACCTATCTAGTTCGCTATTGAGGGCAAAAAACTATATTGACTCAAATATACTTGGAATAACAATACTATCAGAATAGAGGAATAATGTTTATAAAATTTGGTGACAAAACAAAGAAGCTTACAGTAAAAAGCGGAAAAAAGAATAATTCAGAAAAAGAAGACGGTACTATCTATCTCGATTCGGAAGATCGAAAGGCAAAAATACTAAGAGAAGCTATCGAAGATGAAAAAAATGATTCAGAGGAATAGTTTTTAAAAAGTTACATTAATTATCATTTATAATAATATTCATGATTAAACTGGTTATATAATATTTTTATAGTGATAAACTTATAAGGATAAAATAAATGATAAAAAAAATATCAGCATCACCAGAAGGTACTATATCTGAGATAAGTAGTGATAAAATACTTGCCTCGCCCGAGTTAGTAGAGAGAATGAGTAAGGTTGCAAGTGATATCAGAAATATAGCTCCTAGATCTGATGATTTTACATATTTTTCTATTGTATTCTTAAAATCAGCCGAGGCTGCTCTACTTGATGATTATGGAAACATAAAAAAGACTGCAAGTGGAGAGGACGCCTGGGGATTCTTTGATGAAAACTGGAAGTGGCACGGAAATGTTCAGCCTCTTAAAAATAATAATGGGGATATATTTCCAGAGTCAGAGTTAAAAAAGGCCGCAAAAGATTGGATTGGAAAGCCCCTTTGTAGGGATCATGAATCTAGCTCCGTAGATGGAATTAGAGGCATTATTTTAGATACCCATTATGATGACAAATTCAAGCAAGTTGTTGGGCTGTGTGCTTTAGATAAGGTTAATTATCCTGATTTATCTAGTAAAGTAAAGTCTGGCCTTGTTCGCTATGGATCCATGGGGACAGCCGTTGAAGAAGCGATATGCACAACGTGTCAAAAAAGAGCAAAAGTTCAGTCTGACTATTGCGAGCATATAAAAGCGGGCACAAACTATGGTGAGATTAATGTTGGTCTAAAGCCAATTGAATATAGCTTGGTAGTCCAGCCTGCAGAGCGTGGCGCTGTTCTTTTGAAGGTTTTTGCATCTTTAAAGAATTATCAAGATGAATTTATAAATAATGGCGTAGAAAATGTTGATGAAATGCTGGGAAAGTTATCTTTACAGCAAGCACAGCATTTGGATGGCATAATGAAAACCGCATGTGGAGATGACGGCTGCTCTCTTGATAAGAGGGCAAAGATAGTTAGAAGCTTTTTGGAAAACAATAATTTGGTCAAAAAAGCTTTCCGGGACTCAAGCGCTGAAGCTTCTGGGGTTGATCTTGCTTCGGCAAGAAATGCAATTGATATTGCAAGCGCAGTTGAAAAGCTTGACACAACAAGCAATCCTGCCGTTCGACAGTTGGTAACTAAAGCATTGGAGCTTTCTGGTGTTTCTGATTCATCATTAGCTTCCGGTACTTTGGTAAGCGGAGAGCCAACAGGCCTTATGACAGGCGATGCTTCAAATCAAATTTTACTATCGGGGGATTCTGGGCCTAGTCCAGACTTTCAAGATGAAAACGTAGCAGGTGTTTCGGTTCCTGCTCCCGGCGTAGCGGAAAATAGTACTGCATTCGCAGGTTCTAAAAAAACTGAAAATTTAAGAAAACTTTCAATAAATAGAATTATGGAGGACATAATGAATGAGTCTAAGTTAAGAAGTCGTGCGGAGCTACGCCGTAGAGTAGCCTACCATCAGGGTGGATCAGAGGGTCGTGAACCCAACACTTTTAAAGCAGAAAGCTTTGGCTTTGATCATGACAAGCAGATGCACCAGGGCGGTAGCATGGGTGGTGCTGATGGAATGCACCCTGGAGATGCTGATCGCAAAGAGAAGCTAAGCAGAGCGGAGCTTGAGGAGAGAAGAATTCGAAGAAATGCTTATCACCAGGGTGGATCAGAGGGTCGTGAGCCCAACACTTTTAAAGCAGAAAGCTTTGGCTTTGATCATGACAAGCAGATGCACCAGGGCGGTGCAATGGGCGGGGCAGATGGCCTTCATCCTGGAGATGCTGATCGAAAGCAAAAGTTGAGCAGAGCAAGCTTGGGCTTTTCTGGTCCTGCATTAAGGACCAGGATGGCAATTAAAAGAGATCAGTATGGAGCGCTTAATAAGAGTGCATCAGTATTTGAAGTTCTATCGGGTGACAACACTCTAATAAAAGCAACCGCTGGTGAGATATTCGGAAGCGAGCTCGAAGATAACTGGTCATGGATGACTAGTCCAGAGTATGGAAAAGAAGTTTGTAAGCAGGTTCGTGCAAACGGAGTTAGTCATGTAAGAGGGTTGCTCAAGGGCGCTCAAGATGCCGCTGGAGAAGATTTGCTTGGCGGATTAGGAGAGGATCTCTTGGGAGGTGGAGAGCCCGCTGCACCTGCTGAGGCTGCACCTGCTGAGGCTGCACCTGCTGAGGCTGCGCCTACCGATGGTGGAGTAGATCTTGGCATGGCCATGGAAGATGCGCCTGCCGAAGAGGATGAGGGTACTCCTAGTCAAGAGATTGATACTAGACTTGCTGACATGGAAGCTTTAATTGATGAAATTAGAGATTTAACTGATAAGCTTGAAGATGAAAAGGTTGCAGATATCGATGTTAACATCAACTCTGGGGCTGGAGCTGGGGAGCAGGTTACTTCTGAGACTGTAGCTTTGGCTAATGAAATTAACAGCCAGTTAAAACTAGCTGCAGAAAAGCTTGATGAGTCCGCAGATGAAATCTCAATGGTTGCAGAGACCTATGATAATATAGCGAAATTATCAGAAGCTCAGAGGGGTCACTTTGTTAAGTTGGCATCTGCAGCGATTAAGGATTCTGACGAAGTTGCAGGAGAGGCGAGAGCTTTGATAAGAGTTGCAAATACAATGATGGGTGGATCAGATTTACTTGAGGATAACGCGGACGCACCACACACTGTTGACTTTGCAGAAACTGATGATGCTGATTGCGATAGCGTAGATGATAAAGGAAATTGCACAGATGATAATCATGATCATGCTTTAGTTAGCGAGGCAATGGAGCTTAGAAGATCCCGTAGAGCTGCTATTTTAAAGCAGGCTGAGGATAGAACTCTTGCAGCGCGACGTGCAGCAAGAGAAGCTCTTTTGAATAAGCAAGCTGGAGAAAGCTGTGCTGAAACTGACATGGATGATGCTCATACTCCAGACATGGCAGACTCAAGCTGTGCTGAAACTGACATGGATGATGCTCATACTCCAGACATGGCAGACTCAAGCTGTGCTGAAACTGACATGGATGATGCTCATACTCCAGACATGGCAGACTCAAG